>Ga0315899_10001795_pt1 | contig 24224 bp, 22 predicted proteins | sample LakEriMetagenome_2_FD_203518 | JGI IMG/M metagenome (GOLD analysis project Ga0315899, IMG submission 203518) | Freshwater fungal communities from buoy surface, Lake Erie, Ohio, United States - Buoy 4 MA112 | ecosystem: Environmental > Aquatic > Freshwater > Lake | place: USA: Lake Erie, Ohio... | reverse complement strand
TCAGATGCACCACTTTGTATGACTTGTGGCGTCAAGATGCGTATGTCTGGCGCTTGCTTCGTCTGCGAAGGTTGCGGCAATACATCAGGTTGCAGCTAAAAATTAATTAACCCCCGGTAAAAAACCCGTCGCATAACAGCGGCGGGTTTTTTATTGCTCTTGCTTGATTTGATTAAGTAATTTGATCTGACTTAACCAAGTCTTAACCAAGTAAATTGGTTAAGCAATTTGATCTGGCTTTACCAAGTAAATTGGTCAAGCGACCAGAATTGAACGCTTTGCAAGGCCCATGAAATAGCCATCTATAAGCGTTTCTGGAGCGGCAGATGTATTAGTTGCGGCCCCCAAAGTTATAAAAAGGGGAGTGAAGTGTTCAACCGTTGGGTGGGCATACTGCACGGCAGGTGCAATATCTTTATATGAAGCCAAGGCATCAACATCGCCACGGGATAAAGCATCAGCAGCCCACAAATCGAAATCAGAGGACCAAGTTGGCGCTTTTGCTTCTGGGCTCCAATCAGTTAGATATCGAAGTCCGTGGGTCATAAAACCAGATCCAATAATTAAAACGCCTTCATCGCGCAGTGGTTGCAAACGCTTACCAATTTCCATTAACTTTCCAGGATCAGATGTCGGCATAGACATCTGTAAGACAGGAATATCTGCATCTGGATACATGACGCGAAGCGGAACCCACGCGCCGTGATCTAAGCCGCGATTACTTTGCGCAATACTCTCGGTCTTTGGCATCAAAGCATTAACTTTTGCTGCAAGGTTGGTTGCATCTGGTGAGTTGTAGGTCATCTCGTAAAATTTGCGATCAAAACCACTGAAGTCGTAAACCAGGGGAGTATTAGCGCTGGGATTGCTAATTGTTCTTGGCGCTGATTCCCAGTGCGCTGAAACAATCAAGATCGCGGTGGGGCGTTGAATTTTTCCAGCAACTTCGCGCAGCTGAGATGTCCAAAGTTGATCATTGAGCAAGATAGGCGCTCCATGACCGATATATAGCGCGGGCATTTTTAACATATCCATAGAATATCATAAGTAGTTGAAATTTCAACTACATTTAATTTGGGGATAAGTGAGCGTTTTATAAGCTAATTCCACTTGGACTGCCACTAGGCTTTGGCGAATTGAGCGAAGCTTTTATTATTTAATAAGGAGTCATTGGTGCAGCAGGCTTTACCGCGCAAACTTGTGCAGCGCTTGGTCCTGTTAAATGCAATGAGTTCATTCCTAATGGGCTCTATGACCTTCTCGATTCAACTGATTAAACGCGATTTTGAGTTAACTCGAGTTGTCGCAAGTCTGCACAATATTGGCTTAGCGCTCTCCCTAGTCTTTATCTCGATCGCGCTATTGCGAGGTGGCCACCACCGCCCAGCACATCAAACTATTAGATTTGGTTGGGGCTTATTGATTGCGGGCTCGATTCTTTACTGCTTAAGTCCCAGCATTTACTTCTCTATCCCCGCAGTGCTCGTCTTTGCATCGGGATCAGTTATTGCGGGCAATACCTCCACCGCAATTTTGGGCTCGCATTCTAAAACCGCCCTTAAAAATATGTTTCGCACAACCGGCGTTGGCTTATTCGTGGGAGCGCTCGCGCCGACGGTAATTGGCGTGACTACGCAAGTAGAGATTCCTTGGCGTTTAACTATGGCCACAACTGCCGCAGTAATTGGTGCATTTGCGCTCTTTCTGATTCCTGAATTGGAGGCGCGCCCAGAGCCAGAAGATAAGTTAGGCAAGATCATCTGGGATAAACCAATTCTCTATATTTTCTTCTTCACTTTTCTGACAATAACTATGGAAGTATCACTTTCTGCATGGGCCTTGGATTTACTCACTGATCGGGGTGCTTCGGTAAAGGTAGCAATATTGTTTGCAACAGTTGGACCATATTTTGTCGCTTTAACGCGAATCTATCTTTCGACTAAAAACGAATATAACCTGCATCGCATCTGGAAATTTGCCGTTATCGCAATTTCTATTGGAACTTTCATAATCATCTTCTCTGGTTCTCCAACCCTAACAATTCTCGGTTTAATAATCGCAGCGATCGGTATTGGTCCTTGTGCTGCTATCGCTATCGCCAACGCATCTGCGTGTACGCAAGGTTCAGATCGCGGGATCGCTGTGTTCACCATTGGAATGGGGCTTTCTATGGGAGCTTCACCTTGGATAATGGGGTTGATTAGCGAAGCTTTTGGTTTCGCCGCCGCATATAGCGTTATATTAATAGCGCTCGTTGCTTCAACTTACTTCTTTAGATCTATCAATCGCGTTGAAGTTATTTAAAACCCTCTTGCGCAATGTGTCATTGATTTTCGCTACTGTGCGCCTATGAGCGATCTCTCGGCACAGGTGCGTAAGGCACTCGACGCCGCCGTCGCTGCAATCGGAGGCGCACCGCGTGAAGGCCAGATTGAAATGGCTGAAGCAGTTGCCAATGCGCTCACCGACCGCCATCACTTAATGGTTCAAGCCGGCACAGGTACCGGTAAGTCGCTTGCTTACTTGGTCCCTGCACTTGTTCACGGGCGCAAAGTATTGGTCGCTACCGCAACACTTGCCTTGCAACGTCAGCTCGTCGAACGCGATCTGCCGGCGGTTGTCCCCGCGCTGGAAAAAGTACTGGGGCGAGAGATAACTTACGGAATTTACAAAGGCGTGGGCAACTACGTTTGCTTACAGAAGATGAATACCGAAGAGCCTGATCCAGATGGTGAAGTTTTATTGGAGATCAGCCACCTTGGTAAAGATGCCCAGCGCTTACATGCTTGGGCCAAGACGCCTGGTGTATCCGGAGATCGCGACGATGCACCTGATGTAGACCGGCGGGTTTGGGCGGCAAATTCACTTTCGGGGCGCGAATGCGTCGGCGCGGATGTCTGTAACTACGGCTCACAATGTTTCGCAGCGAAAGCCAAGACAAAGGCGCAATCTGCAGATGTGGTGATTACCAATCACACCTTGCTCGCTATTGAAATCGTTGACTCCCATCCCATCTTGCCTGAGCGCGATGCAGTAATTCTCGATGAAGCCCACGAATTTATGGATCGCACAACGCAGGCAGTTACCGAAGAACTCACCTCGGCCCGAGTCATTCGCGCTGCAGCAATGGCGCGCAAACATATGCCAGGCAAGTTATCTGATGCGCTAACCAAAGCCGCTGATATTTTCCACGATGCAATGGCAGATTATGGCGATCAGATTCGTGGTGATTTCAGCGCGCAAGGCAGGCTAGATGAGATCCCATCATCGCTAGAGGCGCCGATTCGTAAAGTGAAAGAGGCAGCAGCTGCGATTGTTCAAATCATTAACGCCGATGATGAAATCGTTGATGCCGATGCGATCGCCGAACGCGCTCGGGTTAAGGGTGCGGTAAATGAGATCAATACAACCTGTGGCAAATTGTTGAAGATGGGCAATACCCACGTGCTCTGGTACGAACCAACTTTTTCAACGCTTCATTTAGCGCCACTTTCAGTCTCTGAGGTTCTGCGGGCTAATCTCCTAACTAAGACTCCGGTAATCGCAACTTCGGCGACGCTAACTGTAGGTAATGGCTTCGATGCCATGGCGCGCAGTATCGGTTTTGTCGTTGGATCTGATGCTGATTCTGAGAGCGAAGATGGCGATATTGATCCAGCAAATGTGCAGATGCTCGATGTTGGCTCACCTTTTGATTTCGCTAACCAAGGCGTTTTATATACGCCAAAGCATTTACCTGAACCTGGTCGTGATGGACCAAGTCAAGAAGTTTTAACTGAACTCGGTGAGTTAATCGATGCTGCCGGAGGTCGCACGCTCGCGTTATTTAGCTCTTGGCGTGGTGTGGAAGCAGCCGATGCCCATCTGCGCGATGTCTTAAAGGAATTGCCTATCACCATCATCACGCAAAAACGCGGTGATGCAGTTGGTCCACTTGTCGAACGTTTTGCAAAAGATGAAACTTCAATTCTGCTCGGCACAATGTCGCTCTGGCAGGGCGTAGATGTTCCCGGCAACTCTTGTATTTTGGTTGCGATAGATCGAATTCCATTTCCCCGCCCCGATGAACCAGTAATGTCCGCACGCGCTTCATTAGCCGATGCTGCAGGCGGTAGCGGATTTATGCAGGTCTCACTTCCACGAGCTGCGCTTTTACTGGCGCAGGGAACTGGGCGTTTGATTAGAAGTGTTGATGATCGCGGGGTAGTGGCGATTTTAGATTCACGAATTGTGACTAAACGCTACGGAAGTGTCCTACTTAACTCGATGCCGCCGCTTTGGCGCACCAGCGATCGGGCGGTGGTGGTTGATTCACTGCGCCGACTATCGCAATCCATGGAATAATTTTTTTGTGCCCAAGATTGTTACTGAAAACCTCGCTTCACATCGCGATTGGCGTCGCAATCAATTAATTGCTGCCGCCACAGAAATCGCGTTGGAAGAGAGTTCTGCAAGTATTTCAATCGCTGCGGTTGCCGCACGGGCTGGTCTGTCTCGCACTTCAGTTTATGAATACTTCGCCAGCAGCCAGGATTTAGTTGCTGATCTGCTGATTGAAGAGTTAAAGAGCTTTGCAGACCTATTGGCTAAGGCGATTGAAGAGCAGAGCGATCCAATCTCTGCTCTGACTGTTTGGATCGAAACTTCTTTGAATTACGTAGCCGATGGGCGCCACCTGCTGGCTAAATCTCTGCACGCAACAACTCTGCCTCGAGAACGTAGCGCTGAAATCGCCAGCGCACACCGCCAGATGCTTGCGCCGCTAAACAAAACTCTCTCCGAACTTGGTATCACAGATACCGCACGAGCGCTCTCACAGCTACAGGCGATTACCGATGTCGCAACTCGCCGGATCGAATCTGGTGCAGCAGATGCAGCTGATGAGATTGCTTTGACTACTGAGTTTTATCTCCGTGGAGTTAAAGCGCTAACTAAAACTTTTAGCTGAACTGACATTTCTCGCCACATTCCCTCTTTCGCAGGCGCTGTTGCTAAGACTGTGCAAGTGCCACCTTTTTCTAGCGCTTCAATAAGGTTCAAATCAACTCGACAATTCTTGCTCAAACTCTTGTAAGTAATTGGTGAACCAAAACTTGTCTCAGTTGGAAAGGCTCTAGCTTTACCAACTAGCAGTCGCTTTCCTGGGCGCTCAATCTTCTGATTTCCTGGTTGCAGAATAAATGGATAGGTAGCAGAACTTGCTGCGAATTTATCGTTACCAGCGGTGCGATGAGAAAGCGCACATTGCCCAGCTCCCTTTAGCGCAGTGAGAACGCCATTGGCATAAGAACATTCGGGAGTCAGTGAAGTTAGCGTTACGGGTAATCCTGATAGCGATGTTGCGACAATTTGTGCACTCTGACGATATGGCAAGTTGGTTGGAACGTTGCGGATTAAAGGCGCTGAATTCAAAGTTACTCTAACTACATCAGATGGAAGCACTGGGGCTGCCGCACCTGCGCGGAATGTGATCGGAAGAAATAGATCTTCACTGGTATCAGCGCCTGCAGTGCGATCTAAGCGGAAGAAGAGTCCGCAAGAAGTCTTTGTGCAATCGACGGTGGTACCACGTCCAGTAATTTGCGCGGCGACCTTAAAGGCGATCGGTCCAGTTGAAATTACTGAACCAACTTCTCCCTTGGTAGTAACCCATAATTGCAAATCATCGCTACACGTTGCCGGACGCGCTCCAGCAACAGGTGCGATGCATTGCTGAATATACATTCCGCCTTTTGTTGTAAATTTAGTGAAACCACCATTTATGGTCGCGCCAGCTGGATCGAGGTTTTCTCTCGACCCGCTTTGGAATACAAAGGTTTCGGCGCTAGCACTTGGTGCACTTACGACCGGTAGTGCGAGGGTGAAAATTGCGATAAAAAACGCTAGCTTCTTCATTACTTTATCCTTTTCTTAAATGTGACCGGAATAAATAGATCTCGTGATCTATCTCCTTCACGTAGGTGATCTGATCTAACTGTTATGGCGCAAGTGTTTTTTCGACAATCAATCTTTCCGATGCGCTCAGAAACTTGAACGGTTTTTGTGAATCTTCCCCCGGGGCGGAATGGATCAACCAAATTGGCGGCATATGGTGGGGCATTTGAAGATATCCAGTAAGAAGCTCCACCGATCCCTGATTTATTTACGCCACCATCACAAGGGGTAGGTGCTTGACCAGATTTTGGCATTAAGCAATATGCCAAATAGATTCCAACAGTTTCATCAAATCCTCTTCCGGTGACCACGATTCGGGCGCGTCCACTTTTATCAACGGTTATGTTTTGCGCATTGGCGCTAATTGATTCACCGAATTGGCCTTTCACTTCTTGCGCTTTTGTTGATCCTTGTGCTGGAAGCGCAGTCAATGTGAAGGCAAGCGTCACGCAGATCCCTGCCGACAACAGAACCTTTAAACGCATGTGAAAACCCTACTTTTATCTGTGGCTGCGCTTAGCCGACAACCCACCCACATCTGTCAGGTAAAAAATTGAGAAGATAACCCCGTGGCAAAGAACTTAAAAACGACCAAGCTTTATGTAGCAATAGCAACGTCGCTTTTCTTAGTTGGGTGTTCTACAACACAACCAGTTGCAATTGAAATCAATGTTGCAAAAGCGGTGAGCATCGCTGCAGGTCAGAGCGCATCTGCGAATCGAGTTATTGCGCTGGCAAATGGTTCGGCAGAGATTATTGCTGCCCTTGGGCTCAAAGCTAATTTAATTGGGCGAGATATCGCAAGTACGGAAGAAGAACTCAAAGATATTCCAATCGTTACATCTGGGCATCAGGTAGTTGCCGAGAACATTCTGAAGTTAAACCCTGATCTGGTTCTGATCGATGATGCAACTGGTCCGCTCTCAGCAATACAGACTCTGCGTGATAACGGGATCAGAATCGTTAAAGTCCGTCAGGCTTGGACGCTTGCTGATATCAACTTAAAGATCACCGATATCGCTACTGCGCTAGGCGCGAACTCAGTGGGGGATTTGTTAAGCAAGGAGATTAATTCTGCTCTCACAGAATTGAAGCAGGAAGATAGAAACGTCAGGATGCTCTTTCTCTATCTGCGCGGAGGCAATTCCATCTATCTTCTCGGCGGTGCCGGTTCTGGCGCAGACTCTTTGATTTCAGCGATCAATTGCGTAGATATCGGAGCTGGTTTTTCCAAAGATCCATTTACTCCAGTCAATGCAGAAGTACTAGCAGAACTTAATCCAGATGTAATTCTCGTTATGACTAAAGGTCTGACATCTGTTGGGGGAGTCACGGGATTGCAAAATCTGCCTGGAATCGCGCAGACTGCGGCGGGTAAAGCAGGGCGCGTTCTCGCCGTTGATGATTCTTTATTGCTTTCCTTTGGGCCACGTACTCCCGATTTGTTAAAGCAGATGGCTGCGTCAGTAGATGAGTTGACAAAATGAAGTTACGTTTCACATCTCTGGCCGTCGCACTCACTTTAGCTATTGCAGTCTCGCTAGCGCTGGGTGCGACCGAAATTGAAAACATTTGGAAGTACCTCTTTGACCCAGGTTATGACAGCAAGAGTATTAACCATTTAATACTCTGGGAGATCAGAGTTCCGCGCATTCTTGTAGCGCTTCTGATTGGCGCATCACTCGGCTTAGCCGGTGCCATTGCGCAATCTGCTGCTAATAATCCGCTGGCCGATCCTGCAATTCTTGGAACTTCAGCAGGTGCCAGCCTGGGCGTAGTAATCGGAATCTTGTTTAACGTGGTCAGCATTGGATCTTGGTCAGCAGTGCTATTTGCAACTTGCGGCGCGCTGATAGCCACAGCCTTAACTTTTACCTGGGCGCGCTCGGTAAGCGCGCTAATCATTATCGGAATCGGTACATCTGCTTTCTTCTCAGCGATGGTTGGCTTATTGATCGCTTCCACGAATAATCCAGAAATCCGCTCAATCTCGTTCTGGTCACTTGGTTCCATCGCTCTTGCAACTGCGGATAACCTGTTGATAATCACTCCGGTATTTTTGATCTCTCTTTTTCTCGCCTTCAAAATCGCCCCGCAATTAGATTTACTTACACTCGGCGATCTTTCAGTGCGCCACTTGGGCCTTTCTCCGAAAAGGATTCGCATAAAAGCATTTCTGATAATTGGTTTATTGGTTGCGGTTAGCGTTAGCACCGTTGGTTCGATCTCCTTCTTAGCGCTAGCCGCCCCACACATTTCCCGCATCACTTTTGGCGGCAGGAATAGAGTGCTAACGATTGCTTCATCTTTGATTGGGGCGTTGATTCTTGTCATCGGTGACACGATCGCGCGCAGCGCGCTGCCGCCTTATGAATTACCGATCGGTCTGATTACATCGCTCTTGGGTGCACCAATTTTGATTCTGCTCGTGCATAAGGCGGCCCTGTCGTGGAGATGATCAAGATCCAGGACTTAACTTTGTGGCGCAACGAGCGGGCTCTGTTTTCAAAGTTAAACGCAACCTTTGCGACATCAACCATAAGCGCAATAGTCGGACCAAATGGATGTGGCAAGAGCTCGTTACTGCTGACAATTGCCGGAGACCTAAAAACTTACAGCGGAACGATCTCAATAAATGGCCGTGATTTGCTCGAGTTAAGTGATCGCGAACAAGCAGAGCTGCGAAGCATGGCTTTGCAAGAACGCACTTTCTGGGCGCCGATGAAAGTTTCAGAAGTTCTTGCTTTGGGATTTGCCAATAAATCTAGATCAGAGATTGAAAAAGTAGCCGAACAATTGGGACTCATTGAATTGCTAGATATACCGGTGACTAATCTTTCGGTAGGTCAGATCCAGCGCGTTGAAATCGCGCGCACGCTCTTGCAAGATGCGCAGATTTATCTCTTTGATGAACCATTCTCGGGGCAAGATTTATCAAGTAAAGCGATTTTGATTGAGATATTTAAGCAACTTCGTGCATCTGGAAAAGTTGTAATTCTCGTCTTGCACAGCGAGGTAGAGAAGTTAACTTGGTGCGATCAGATTCTCGATCTTACTTCTTAACGCTGGCCACGATGCGGCAAAGCTGGGATGAAGCGGCAAGCGAATTACATCCGCAAATAAGACCCATTTAACCTCGTGAGATTCATCATTTAACTCGTGAGCTTCTAACTTACTGTTTGCTTCTGCAATAACAGTCTCATAGCTCCACATACCGTGGTTATCGGTGTGGGTATCGCGAGGTGTAAGGCATTGTGGATCGATTCCGGTTTCCTCAACTGCTTCGCGAATTGCGCCTTCAATTATCGTTTCGTGTGAATCACGAGCGCCACCCGGAATACCCCAAGTGTCACCGTTGTGAACCCAAGGTGCACGATGTTGCAGCAATATCGCGCCATCTCGATATATTAAAAGGCCAGCTGCGCCATTTAGACCCCAGTGCTTACTGCCGCAAACGCATTCGATCCATCCATCACCATCGCGTGCAGCCATAACGCTACTTTCTCACACCTATCCACAGTTATCTAACTTTAAGGGCTGAGAGTCTTCTTAACGATCTATCTTCCGCCAGATGAAAGCAAAAGCCCTCGTATTAATCGCAATACTCTCTTTGATTTCTATAAATTCCAGTAGCGCTACAGATTGTGAAAGCGCTTGTGTGGATGTCTACACCCAAGATGGCGAATTGATCTTCGAAGCGCGTAAAGGTAGTGGGCCGAAAGCCAGCGCTCATCCAAAGCCGACAACCAAGCCGACAACCAAGCCGACAACCAAACCAGAAGTTGTGGTTAAACCAAAGGTAGTTGCAAAACCGAAAGTTGTTGCCAAGCCCAAGGCGGCAGCACCTAAGAAAGCAACAGTGCCAAAGAAGAGCGCTCCTAAACCGCTCACTGCAACTTCCCTTAGCGATCGCATAAGCAAATCTCTGCCAACTATTGGTATTTCATATCAGCCAAGTTTTCAACCCTTGATAAATGTTCCGGTTTATTTCTGGAGCGATACGCCGTCAACTTTTCGCACCAAGGTAGATCTCATCGGCGAGGTAATCGATGTAACGATGCGCCCATCATTTACTTGGGCATTTGGTGATGGAACCTTTATAAATACGACGGATGCAGGCGGGCCATTCCCAAACGGAAAGGTGACTCACGCATTTTCAACTCCAGGAACCTATCCCGTAGTGCTGATAACAACTTGGGGCGGATCGTTCACACATAACGGTGCAGTACGCGCAATTACCGGCGAAGTTAAGAAGATCTCCGCTCTGACCATCACCGTGGTGGCAGCCAATTCCCGATTTGTGAATTGAGCGATATGACCACTCTAACTTCACCTCACGATCTCATTGCAGCGATTCCATTTTTAATTGGGTACCACCCAGTTGATTCACTTGTAATTGTTTCGATAAAAGATAATTGCATCGGAATGGCGATGCGCGTTGATTACCCAACTGAATTGCCAGATTCGGCTTACGATCTGCTGGCTTCACATCTCGAGCGCGAGGGTGCATCGAGCGCGCTACTAGTCGCATATCTACCTGTCGGGCGAAGCGATGGGGAAACCGTCTTGGGCGATTTAGCACGGGCGATTGAGCGAATCGATGTGGCCGTAGATGAAGCGCTCTTGATTGCAGAAGGAAGATATCGATCAACGCTCTGCGCTGATTCCGAGTGTTGTCCGCCCGAAGGTCGAGATCTGCCCGCGATCGATTCATCACGCGTTGCGGCAGAACATGTAATCGCTGGTAAAGCGATGCCCTTTGCCAATATCGAAGCGCTCACTGAATCAATTTCCTCACTTGCACTTAGCGACGATGAGAAATGGGCTTCGCGGGTTAGCCAATTCTTCGTTTCAGATCGAGCGAAGAATCTAAATAAGTTACAACGTGACGGAGCAACCGCGGTGATAGATCTAGCTGGTGAATTCGCCGCGGGGCGGGGGATAGAAGATCTTGAACTTGCAGCCCGAGTGATCGGTCGCTTATCTGATATTCAGGTCCGTGATTTCGCACTAGGCAGCCATAACGTCGAAGATTTAGAAATTTACTTCACGATGTGGCGCGCTCTGCTGCGAATCGCACCGCAAGGATACGTGGCACCGATCGCAGCGCTCTTCGCCGCACTTGCTTACGAAAGTGGCGATGGCGCACTTGCTCATCGCGCCTTAGATCGAGCGCTAGCTGATGTAAATGGATATTCGCTAGCGCTGCTCTTGCGTCGCGTTTTCACTGCAGGATGGCCACCACAATCATTTGCAGCAATGCGTCGGGAACTGCACCCAAAAGTCTGCGCAGGAATCTTCGGTACCGATTGAAATTCCCAGAAGTTGTTACGGGATAAAGCTATTTAATTGATCAAATAAAGCAGGCGAAGCCGCGACTATCTTGCCACCGGCTTCTAGGCCATTATCTTTAATAAAGTTATTAATGCGCCCGCCGGCTTCTTCCGCGATCAACAAGGCAGCTAAACAATCCCAAGAGTTAATGTGCTTTTCGATATATCCAATCAAAGCGCCACTGCCGACATAACAAATTCCAAGTGTGCCAGAACCGTTGCGATGGTACATACCGCCATTTTCAAGTAGCCCGGTCATCATCTGGATAAGCTCACTTGGCTTGGTGCGATTGGAATATCCCACGCTGACGATTCCATCATTTAAAGTCTTCGCATCGCGAACCTTGATTGGCTTGCCGTTAAGGGTTGCGCCCTTACCTTTCTGCGCCGCAAAGAATTGATTGCCGGCAGGGCTGTAAACCAGGCCGATTAGCATCTCTTCACCGCTAATAAATGCGATTGATACACACCAACTCGACATCCCCATTAAAAATGGTTGAGTGCCATCGATCGGATCAACTACCCAAATTCCGTTGGCACCTGCTAAATCAGCGGCGCCGGTTTCTTCGCCAAAGAAGGCATCTTCAGGATATTTCGCTTTGATCGCTTCTTTAATCAAAATTTCAGTTTTGTAATCGGCCTCGCTGACAAAGTCCTGCGGACCCTTGCTTTGAATATCTAAAGTATCTAGCGAATTAAAGTAAGTCATCGCTAATTCACCAGCTTTTATGATCAGCTCTTTCGCAAATTCAAAGCGTTGGTCAATCTGTTGATCTGTCATATGCATGTTCTGAGTGTAGGGCAGTAGTTAAGTGATTTCACGAACGCCAAAGCCAAGCAGCGCCGCGTACTCCACTGGAATCTCCGTGCACTGATTTAACGATTGGTGTAGCGAAGACAGGCGAGAATGTGTACTGAGCAATTTTGGCAGGAAGGTCGCGATACAACTCATCGATATTGCTCATACCTCCACCCATTACAAAGATATCCGGGTCGAGTGTATTTACTACAACAGATAGTCCGCGACCTACGCGATCAATCCAACGTTGATAATTTTCGATCGCCAGTTGATCTCCATCACGCATCAACTTTACGATCTCTGCAGGCTTTAACTCTGCGCCACCGTGGCGTTGAAAGTCACGCGCAAAACTGTAACCTGATAACCAAGTTTCAATACATCCATTCTTGCCGCAGTAACAAGGATCGCCAGGAAGTTCATCAGCTTTCGCGAGCGGAAGCGGATTATGTCCCCAATCACCGGCGCTGTTATTGGGACCATGATGTGCCCGGCCATTAATTGCAACACCCGCGCCAGTGCCACTTGCAATAATCACACCGAAGACAACTTGATAACCCTTACCAGCGCCATCGGTTGCCTCAGATGAAGCGAAACAATCTGCATCGTTAACAACTCGAATTGGGCGCGCGATAATTTTCTGTAAATCAGCTTCGACGGGCTGTCCATTTATCCAAGTTGAACTACCACCTTTACCGAGGCGGCTAATTGGCTCGAGCGATCCAGGGATACCGATTCCGATCGAACCCTGTCTTCCCAGAGTGCTTTCGACTTCTTCAATCAGATCGCGAACCATTGTTAGACAGCCCTGGTAATCACCGCGCGGGGTATCACGGCGCAGGCGGATTAACTCAGTCCCATCGCTTTCCATCGCGATGACTTCAATCTTGGTCCCGCCCCAGTCAACGCCAATTAACATTTAACGCTCCGCCTGCATGCCTCAAGGGTATGTGCCAGCAGCGATCTTGCGAAAGAAGTTAGCCTCTTTTTTGGGTTAGACTTTCCACTAGGTCACGAGTTCTAATCGATAGCCCCGGCTGATTAGACGGCAACCCTCCACCGCGGTGGGGTGCTCCGGGTGACGACCAGGCTTACATCGAACGATGTACGCAAGTGCGTGAAGGATTTAGGTAATGTCTAAAGATGGAATAAAAGCGATTAGCACTCGAGTAACTGGCGCGTGGCTCGATGGCCACGATCCAGGTGAGCGCAAATTTGTGAAGATCGGTTCCCTCTTACTTGAAAATGGCGAAACGCTTCCAGATATAACTATCGCTTATCAATCTTGGGGCAAGTTAAACGCCGCAAAAGACAATGCGATCTTGATCAACCACGCAATGACCGGCTGGTCAGATGTAACTTCTTGGTGGCCAAATATGGTCGGTCCAGGTCTGCCCTTCGATACAGATAAATATTTCATTGTCTGTCCCAATGTCATTGGGGGATGCCAGGGAAGTACCGGACCTTCCAGCTTTGCACCTGATGGTAAAAGATATGGTTCACGTTTTCCAACGGTGACAGTGCGCGATATGGCGCGAGCAGAAGTTTTATTCTCTGATGCAATTGGAATTAAAAAGTATCGTCTAGCGGTCGGGCCATCACTAGGTGGAATGCGCTCGCTGGAATGGGCGATTGAATATCCAGATCGAGTCAGTGCGATCTGCACAATCGGTTCTTCAGCAGTTGCAACAGGTGATCAGATCGGTGGTTTCTCCGTACAAATCCGTGCAATTAAAACTGATCCCAACTTCAATGGCGGCGATTATTACGACCAGGAAGTTGGCCCAATCGAGGGAATGGGAATTGCCCGCCGAATTGCTCATCTGACCTACCGCACAGAATCTGAGATGGATGTGCGCTTTGGTCGACAGATGCAGGGAGATGAGACCGGTAGGTACGCCGTGGAGTCATACCTTGATCATCAGGCCGATAAATTAGCCAAGCGCTTCGATGCCAATACCTATATCTCGCTGACTTCGGCGATGGCCTCCCACGATGTTGGCCGTGAGCGTGGCGGGGTAGTCAAAGCGCTGGAATCGATCCAAATTCCCGTAGTTGTGGTCTCAATTGATACCGATCGTCTCTTCCCGCCTCGACTTCAGGTTGAGGTTGTTGAGCTGGTTCCGAAGGCAGCCCCGCTGATTACGATCTCATCTGACTTCGGACACGATGGCTTTTTAGTTGAATCTGAGGCAGTTGGCGCGGCAATCGTCCAAGCCTTGAGTATAATATAGCCATCGCTTCGATCAGTTCGAAACAAAAGTTTCGGAGATAGTTCGAAAAAAACCAAAGGACAATTGTGGCTGTATTTAGTGCGCTCAAAAACAAGGCAAAGGCTAAAAAGTCTGCCGCTAAAAAACCTGCTCCTGCGAAAAAGGCTGTTGCCAAGAAAGCGGTAGCGAAGAAAGTAGCGCCGGCGAAGAAAGCACCCGCTAAAAAAGCTCCTGCCAAGAAAGTTGCAGCTAAGAAAGCCGCACCAGTAAAGAAAGCCGCACCTGTAAAGGTTGCGCTGAAGAAGGATTTGACCGCTAAAGAGGTTCAGCAGTTAGTTGACCTTAAGAACGCAGTTGCGCGCCAAAAAGAGATTGTTGAAACTCTGGCAGCTAGCGGCATTGATAATTACCGCAAAGCGGTTAAGAAAGAATTTATGGCGCTCGCTCTTGAAGCGCGCCAACTTGATGCGGTTCTTCCAGTTGAAATTGAGAAAGCCCGTAAAGCAGGACTTGGCGCACCAAGTCGTATTTTATCTAAAGCACAACTTGCTCTAATCGCACCGGCCCCAGTTCCAGTTGCAGCAGCTCCAGCAAAGAGCGCAGAAGGTAAAGCACCAAAGGCGGCCATTGTTCTGGACGATGAAGGCAACGAAATTGTTGTTGAAGAGATAGAACTCGAAGATGTTGAAACATTGATCGCAGAAGTTACCGACATCATCGACACCGAAGCAGATGAAAAATCTAATCAGCCACGCATTGTTAACTTGGCTGAAGAAGCTTCAGGAAATGAAGAGAACGCCTTCACCTTAAAGGCCTCAGAAGAAGATGATGCCCCAGCGCAGACGGTTATGACTGCTGGTGCGACTGCTGACCCAGTGAAAGATTATTTGAAGCAGATTGGCCGCGTAGCGCTGCTAAATGCTGAACTCGAAGTTGAGCTAGCAACTCGTATTGAGGCTGGTTTATTTGCAGAAGAAGCGCTTAAAGCCGATAAGAAGATAGATAAGAAGTTAAAGCGTGAACTTGAATGGATCGTCGAAGATGGAAAACGTGCTAAGAACCACTTGCTCGAAGCTAATTTGCGATTAGTAGTTTCTCTAGCAAAGCGTTACACCGGTCGCGGAATGTTGTTCCTTGATCTGATTCAAGAAGGAAACCTCGGCTTGATCCGCGCGGTGGAAAAGTTTGATTACACAAAGGGTTACAAGTTCTCGACCTATGCAACTTGGTGGATCCGCCAGGCGATTACTCGCGCAATGGCAGATCAGGCCCGCACCATTCGTATTCCAGTTCACATGGTTGAAGTCATCAACAAGTTGGCACGTGTACAACGCCAGATGTTGCAAGATCTAGGTCGCGAACCGACACCAGAAGAGCTCGCTAAAGAACTTGATATGACGCCTGAAAAGGTTGTCGAAGTTCAGAAGTACGGCCGCGAGCCAATCTCACTTCACACTCCACTTGGAGAAGAAGGAGATTCTGAATTCGGAGATCTCATTGAAGACTCTGAAGCGGTTAAGCCGGAAGAATCTGTGACATTTACAATCTTGCAAGAACAGTTGATGCAGGTCTTAGGTGGTCTCACAAACCGTGAAGCAGATGTAATCAAAGCGCGTTACGGCCTTACAGATGGACAGCCAAAGACCCTTGATGAGATCGGCAAGGTTCACGGAGTAACTCGTGAACGTATTCGCCAGATCGAATCAAAGACAATGTCGAAGTTGCGCCACCCTTCACGCTCGCAATCACTACGCGATTACCTAGATTAAAAACAAGGCTAATTACGAGATTGCTTATTAACTAATGTCCGATAACGCGAAGGTCTTTATCAACCCGAAGAGCGGTTCTATTCGCATCACCGGAACCGTTGAAATGGTAGATAGCGAAGGCAACGTTGTAGAGACTTTAGAGAACCCTAAATTCTGTGGTTGTGGCCAATCAAAAGAAAAACCCTTCTGCGACGGATCGCACAAGGGTCTTCTCGAAAAGAATTAACTCACTTCTTAGATTCAACGAGACGTTCTGATTCGTCCTGAATCGCAACTGCTACTGCCTTAAGCTTTTCGGCGTATTCCTTGCCGTGGTGTGCACAGAACATCAACTCTCCACCAGTTGCGAGGGTTGCTCGCACATATGCCTGAGCGCCGCAACGATCGCAACGATCTAGTGCATTAAGAGGTGTGGATTCGAGGATTACTTGCTCGGTCATCGCGCTCTCCATTCGCTATAGGTGGGAAGTTGGTACTTCTATGGAACATCAAACCATGTCTGAATATTCCCCGCAGGAGATAACGGCGTAAATTTTGTAAATTTTGTGTTGCAAAACACCAAATCCCACTAGATATGGGGAATTTACCAAGAATTGCCAATGGTTCGGCGCGTTCACGCAAGTACTTTGCAAAGGCGTCGGTAGCCTTTGCCTCCGTGGCGGTTAAGAAAAGTTCAAGCGATGCTGGAGATCAGCTAGATCTCACCGCTGTTGGCGACGCCCCAGATTCTTACACCGCGAAAGATTTAGCGGTCCTCGAAGGCTTAGATGCGGTTCGCAAACGTCCAGGTATGTATATCGGCTCAACCGATTCACGCGGGTTGATGCATTGTTTATGGGAAATCATCGATAACTCAGTAGATGAGGCACTCGCTGGCCACTGTAAGAAAATTGAGATTAACCTCGAAGCAGATGGTTCGGTTGAAGTTCACGATGATGGCCGCGGTATTCCGGTAGATAAAGAACCGAAGACAGGTTTAACTGGCGTTGAAGTTGTACTTACAAAATTGCACGCAGGTGGAAAGTTTGGCGGCGGATCTTATGCCGCATCTGGCGGCTTGCACGGTGTTGGTGCATCTGTTGTAAACGCACTCGCCGAACGCCTTGATGCTGAAGTAGATCGCAACGGCAAAATTTATTGGATGTCATTTAAGCGCGGAGTTGCTGGTATTTTTGAAGGCGACGGACCTAAGGCAGAGTTCACGCCACAATCTGGTCTTCGCACAATCGGAAAAGTTTCAGCTAAGGTCACAGGAACACGTATCAAGTGGTGGTCTGATCGTCAGATCTTCCTAAAAGAGGCAACACTAGATATCGAAGAAGTTTATGCCCGCGCTCGTCAGACTTCTTTCTTGGTTCCAGGTCTCACACTTATTGTTAACGATAACCGCACCAAGACAGCAACGACCCAAACTTTCTATCACAAGGGCGGCATTTCTGAGTTCTGCGAATTCTTGCAACCAGATGAACCAGTCGGTGAAGTGATTCGTATTTATGGCACTGGTCATTACCAAGAGACTGTTCCGGTCTTAGACGATAAAGGGCATATGGTTTCTACTGAAGTTGAACGCGATATGGAAGTAGATATCGCAATGAAGTGGGGCAACGGCTTTGATGCCACTATCCAATCTTTCGTAAATATTATCTCGACCCCTAAAGGTGGAACTCACGTTCAAGGTTTCGAGCGCGCGATCACCAAGGCATTTAACGAGGCGCTGCGCTCCAGTGGAACCCTTAAGAAGAATGAGTTAGATGTTATTAAAGATGACATTATGGAAGGCCTCACCGCCGTTGTGACAGTGCGTATGTCGGAACCGCAGTTTGAAGGACAGACCAAAGAAGTTCTCGGCACAGCAGCTGCAACTCGCATCGTCTCAGCGGTCGTTGCCGATAAGTTAAAAGAATTCTTTAACACCACCCGCCGTATCGATAAGGCCAATGGCCGATTGATTATGGAGAAAGTGGCTGCCGCATCGCGTACTCGTATCTCAGCTCGAACACATAAAGATCTGCAGCGTCGCAAGAACGCTCTGGAATCTTCAGCGCTGCCAACGAAGTTATCTGATTGCCGTTCAGAAGATGTAACCCGCACAGAACTACTGATCGTGGAAGGTGATTCCGCACTTGGTACCACGAAGGCGGCACGTAACTCTGAATTTCAGGCGATCCTGCCGATTCGCGGCAAGATCCTTAATGTGCAGAAAGCATCGCTGTCACAGATGCTTGATAACTCTGAATGCGCATCGATTATTCAAGTAATCGGTGCAGGATCTGGAAAGTCTTTTGAGCTCGCAGATGCTCGTTACGGTCGCATTATCTTGATGTCAGATGCGGACGTTGATGGCGCACATATTCGTTGCTTGCTGCTCACGCTTTTGTATCGCTATATGAAGCCAATGATCGATGATGGTCGCGTCTTTGCTGCGATTCCACCTCTGCACCGCATTGAATTAATGGGCAGCGGCGGCAAAAAGGGCGAGTACATATACACATATTCTGATGACGAAATGAAGAAAGTCACTGCAGATTTAAAGAAGAGCGGCAAGAAGTGGAAAGAACCGATCCAGCGCTATAAAGGCCTTGGTGAAATGGATGCAGATCAGCTTCGCGAGACCACAATGGATCCGGATGCTCGCACTCTTCGCCGCATCACCGTTTCTGATGCAGCAGCAGCCGAGGCCATGTTTGAGCTATTGATGGGAAATGACGTTGCCCCACGTAAGGAATTTATCTCAACCGCAGAAATCGATCGCGATCGGATCGACGCTTAGTTCTTATACGAATTTTTCAGTTTCTTAAGCCTGACCCAAATTAACAGGGTTGTTGTTGTCGACACTAGCGTGAGAACGCTAGTAATCAGGAGATTTCCATCCTCTAGAAATCTAGTTCCAACTCCGCCAGTTAGAAATCCGACAAATGCGGCGAACTTGTTTCTTGAAAATGTTTCGCGGCTTAACAAAAGGATTTTTCTAAGTGAACCCTCTGGTAAGGCAGTTGTTGACCAAAGGGCCCATAGAACTAGCAGAGGTTGGAAAAGTAATCTGATTGCTCGAGCACGGTCGCTATTTAAACCGAAGGCATCTATGCCATTGACAAACTGAGAAATATTTCCGGGAAAAATTGCTACAAAAAAGAGCGCGGTAGCGATACCAACTTCTCGTCGACGTTGCAGGCTTACCAGTGCTAAGCCCAGGATAATTTCGACGATACCAGATGCCAAAACGATAAAGTCTGGAGAGAAAGGTGTCCAGGAAGGAACTTGTGCTTGGAATTCCTGACGGCTCGAAGTTAAATGTTGGATACCGGTGTAAATCAATACTGAACCTAAGAGAATCTGTAAGACTTGGCGAAATTTTTTCATAGGTTTAGTTTTCCTATCCACTTTCAAATTATCTAAATTAATCAATGGCAACTAGATCGAAGTACTCGTCTTTCCAAATATCCTCATCGCCATCAGGCAGCAAGATCACACGCTCGGGCTTTAGCGCCTGAACCGCGCCTTCATCGTGAGAAACCATGATTACTGCGCCTTGATATTCGCCGAGTGCTCCAAGGATTTCTTCACGAGATGCGGGATCTAAGTTATTAGTTGGCTCATCTAGGAGCAGAACATTTGCGGCGGAGACAACTAGGGTTGCAAGCGCTAAACGTGTTCGCTCGCCGCCTGATAAGACTTTTACTGGCTTATGGACATCATCGCCAACGAATAAAAATGAACCAAGCACATTGCGGGCTTCGGGTTCGCGCAGGTCATCTTTGGAAGACATCATATTTTCTAGAATCGTGCGTTCAAAGTCGAGCATTTCGTGTTCCTGGGCGTAATACCCAAGTTTTAAACCGTGGCCGTGTTCAACTTTTCCGGTATCGGATTCAAGTTGATTAGCCAGAATTTTAAGAAGAGTAGTTTTTCCTGCGCCGTTAAGACCCAAGATAACAACGCGCGAACCTTTATCTATAACGCAGGAAACGTCAGTAAAGATTTCAAGGGAGCCGTAGTTCTTAGAAAGTTCTACACCGGATAGGGGAGTCTTGCCACAAGGCGCTGGTGTTGGAAAGCGCAGTTTTGCGACCTTATCTTTGACGCGCACATCATCGAGTGATGAACGTAGTTTTTCAGCGCGACGTAACATTCCTTGGGCAGCGGTTGCTTTAGAAGCCTTAGCGCGCATCTTCTCGCCCTGCTTCTGCAAGATCTCGGCCTTCTTTTCGGCGTTAGCGCGTTCCTTCTTGCGGCGGTGCTCATCTTGTTCGCGCTGCAACAAGTACTGTTTCCAGCCGAGGTTGTAGACATCAATGACGTTACGATTACCATCAATATAAAAGACTTTATTTACTACTTGTTCAATCAAATTAACATCGTGAGAGATGATGACGAGCCCACCTGAGTAAGTGCTTAGGTAGTTACGCAGCCAAATGATTGAGTCAGCATCTAAGTGGTTAGTCGGCTCATCCAGCAGCAAAGTTTCGGCGCCAGAGAAGAGAATTCGCGCAAGTTCGATACGACGACGTTGTCCGCCTGAGAGCGTGTCTAAGCGATTACCGAAGACTGCTTCAGAAACGCCGAGCGAGGTTGCGATCGCTTCAGCTTCGGCAGTGGCGGCGTAACCACCGGCTGCTTGGAATTCGGCATCTACGCGGGTGTAACGTTCCATCGCTTTTTCAAGAGCGGCACCTTCAGTAGTCGCCATTTCTTCTTCGACTTGAGTCATACGTGCAGCGATCTGATCTAAATCACGCGCCGATAAAATTCTTTCAATTACTGTGCCTTGATCTTCACCTGTGCGTGGATCTTGCGGCAGGTATCCAATTTTGCCGGTGCGAATTACTGCGCCACCTGCGGGGAGTGTTTCACCAGCTAAAACTTTGGCGAGCGTTGATTTTCCAGCGCCATTTCGCCCAACGAATCCGATGCGATCTCCGTGGTTGATGCGAACTGTGACCCCTGAGACCAGAAGGCGCGCACCGGCGCGTAGTTCAAGAGCGTTTGTGGAGATCATTTGGCCAAGTCTCCCACAGCGGGGAAATTAAACGAAATTAAGCAGCACCGATTCGGGTGCGACGAGGGGTGGCAAATGATTTACCAACGGCGGTTAGCTCGGTGGCAACTTGTGCTTTGATATTTTCTTCTGACTTTAGAAGAGAATTTAAAGCGGTGATAGTCGCTTTGAGATCTTTCTGTTCAGTCTCAAGTTCGAGTTTGCTCATCTTCGTTAAACGACGTAGCGGCATATCCAAGATATAAGTGGATTGCTCGTCATTTAACTTAAAGTCTTTGATCAACTTCTCTTTCGCAGCCGCTGCATCATCGCTACCACGGATGATCTTGATTACCTTATCGATATCAATAATTGCCTTTAGCAACCCATCCACAAGAGATAGACGGCCTTCGGCCTTGGCTTTACGGAATTCAGAGCGGCGACGTACAACTTCAATGCGGTGATCGATAAATACCTGCAGAAGTTCTTTCAGACCAAGAGTCTGTGGACGTCCCTTAACTAGCGCAACTGCGTTGATAGCAAAGGCATCTTCCATAGGGGTTAATTTGAAGAGTTGCTCTAGAACTGCCTCTGGTTCAAAACCATTCTTGAGCTCAATAACTACATTTGTGCCGGTCTTGCCATCGGTTAGGTCGATGATGTCAGAGATGCCCTGGATCTTCTTCGCTTTAGCCAGATCGGCAATGCGCTCGACAACCTTTTCGGGACCGATATTAAATGGCAGTTCTCTGATGGTGATTCCCATTTTGCGAGAAGTGACTTTGCTAATTTCAACAGTGGCGCGCACCTTGAAAGAACCTTTGCCAGTTGCGTAAGCCTCACGCACACCTTCGATACCGACTAACTCGCCGCCAGTAGGAAAGTCTGGGCCAGGAATATGTTTCATCAATTGATTTAGCGTCGCTTTAGGGTTATCAATCAAAAACTTGGTAGCAGCGATTACTTCACCCAAGTTATGCGGAGCCATATTTGTTGCCATACCAACTGCGATTCCTGATCCACCATTTACCAACAAGTTTGGATATGCCGCAGGTAAGACAAGCGGTTCGAGCAATTGGCCATCGTAATTTGGACCAAAATCAACTGTATCTTCATCGGCTTCTGCAACCATCGCCATTGCAGATTGGGCTAAGCGGGCTTCTGTATAGCGCATCGCAGCAGGACCTGAATCAAGTGATCCAAAGTTTCCGTGTCCATCGATTAGCGGAACCTGCATTGAGAAAGATTGCGCCATGCGAACCAAGGCATCATAAATCGCGCCATCTCCATGTGGGTGCAACTTACCCATTACTTCACCAACAACGCGTGCACTCTTCACATGACCGCGCTCGGGACGTAGACCCATATCCGCCATCTGATGCAAGATGCGACGGTGCACCGGCTTTAAACCATCGCGCGCATCAGGAAGTGCTCTTGAGTAAATAACTGAGTATGCATACTCTAAAAATGATTCAGACATTTCAGATGAGACATCAATATCAACAATCTTGCCGGGATATTCGCCAGGTTTTGGGCCGACTGGTTTCTTGCCCTTGGTTGCAGTTGTCGCTGTCTTCTTTGTAGCCATGCGGGCATTCTGCCAAGTTAACTAGCTAAATTGCGGTACCTACACGCGGTCTGCCGCCGACGATTGCAACACATTGGGCCGCTAATTCAACTCCGGCGGTCAAAGCAGCAGTTAGGTCGCGTTTGGCGGCAAAAGCTGCAATAAATCCAGCAGCGAAGCTATCACCAGCCCCTGTTGTATCGACCACATTCGCTGCAATTGCAGGAACGCTGATTGAGTCAAAGCCGCGCGACTTTGCGATTGCTCCAAGAGAGCCAAGTTTGATTACGACTACTTCGCTAAATTCCAATAAGTAATCTAGAGCGCGTTCTATATCAACTAAACCAGTGAGGTAGATTGATTCCTCTTCGTTGAGCATTAGAACGTTCATAAGCGAGAACCATTGGTGAATTTCTTTATCCGAGACATCTTTCATTGCGCCAACGGATGCCGGATCAAAGTAAATGGGAATCGAATCTGTGCGAATCTTTTCAATCATCGCCAATACACCTGGACGAGCGAGAGGATTTAGAAGTGCATACCCAGAGATATAAACGGCTTGAAAATTGTCTAACTTGGGTAGATCGGCCAAAGATAAATTTGAGTTAGCGCCCTTATCGGGAAACATGGTTCGCTCACCAGAAGAATCCACGAGTACTACGACTACACCCGAGGTTTCACCAGCAATAGCTAAATTCTCGTGAGCAACGCCTAGCGCATCAAATTCAGCGATTAGGGCTGCGCCAGCTGGATCATCGCCAACGTGGCTAACGATTGTGCTGCTAGCAGTTGTGCGGGTTAACCAGGCTGCTACATTTCCCGCTGCGCCACCACCGTTAGTGCTGATTCGACTTGTGGTGTCGCTGCCGTAATTAATCTTTTGAGGTGCCACGTTGATACGTGCAATTACATCAAGCATGACATCACCGATGCAGAGCACGTTAACTGACATTTAGTGCTGCTTTGCGACCGCAATGTCAGCAGCAAGAGCTGAATTGGATTTAATAATCTCGATATTTACCGAAAGCGATTCGCCTTCACTTGCAGTGTGGAAATGCTCGAGTAAGAACGGGGTAACCGCTTTGCCGATGATTCCCGCTTTACGTGCGCCGTTTAGTCCGCTCTTTAGGATTGCGTCGTGGCGCTTGCGATCCATCTCGTGCTTAACTGGATTGGCAACAATTAGCGCGCTCTTATTTGTTTTTAGCGATTCGCGAGCCTGGATAATCTTCGCAATTTCGGCGGCGCTATTTACTTGGTGCTCAATCGTGAAGCCAGAATCAGTAAGGTAAAAACCCGGGAAAGCGGTCGTTTTATACCCGACAACGCCAATAGCAAGAGTTTCCAGCCGCTCCAATGTCGCAGCAACATCTAGTATCGATTTAACTCCTGCACAAACCACGGTGATATCTAATTGCGAGAGTGCGGTCAGGTCAGCAGATTCGTCAAAAGTTTCATTTGCATCGCGATGCACTCCGCCAAGTCCACCGGTGGCAAAGACGCGGATTCCTGCGAGAGCTGCCAAGTGTGCAGTTGCTGCGACCGTCGTGGCTGCAGATTTTCCTGTGGCAGCGATAATTGCCAAATCTCGGCTAGAAGCCTTTGCAATGTCATCGCGATTGGCGATCGCCTTTAAT
>Ga0315899_10001791_pt1 | contig 24251 bp, 20 predicted proteins | sample LakEriMetagenome_2_FD_203518 | JGI IMG/M metagenome (GOLD analysis project Ga0315899, IMG submission 203518) | Freshwater fungal communities from buoy surface, Lake Erie, Ohio, United States - Buoy 4 MA112 | ecosystem: Environmental > Aquatic > Freshwater > Lake | place: USA: Lake Erie, Ohio... | reverse complement strand
GAAATCTGAAGCAAAACTCCTGATAGTTGAACCAATAGCCGGTGCTGCAAATGGATGAAAATATTGCCCTGATCGGGAATCCCAATTGCGGTAAATCCACCCTGTTCAATCACCTGACAGGCCTGAGACAGAAAGTGAGCAATCTTCCCGGAACTACCGTCGAAAAAAAATATGGTTCCTGGAAAACCGAAAAACAAACCTACTTCCTTCAGGACCTCCCGGGCATATACAGTTTGTATTCAGAAGCTGAAGATGAAAAAGTAGTGGTAAAAGCCCTCCTAGCCAATAATGAAGAAGTTCCAAAAAAAATTCTCTTCATATTGGATGCCTCTAACCTGAGGAGAAATCTGCTATTATTTACTCAGGTAGCTGAATTGAAGATCCCTATGGTGATATTGCTCACCATGAACGATACCGCGCTCAAAAAAAACCTGGAGGTAAGCACCGCGGCCCTGGAAAACATACTAGGAGTGCCTGTGGTGACCATCAATCCGAGAAAAGGCGATGGCATGGAAAAAATCGTTCCTGCCCTAAACAATGCAAGGGTTGCTGCGGTACAGATTATGGGAAATACCCATGAGCGGCTCCTTGCCTATATTCAAACCGGTAAAAGAGACGGTATAGCCGCCGAAACCCTCTCCAGGTATGCACACATTGAAAAAATGATCGCTGAATGTGTCATTCAAAAAACGAACGGCAATAGGGCTTGGCGCAACCGGCTCGATTACTGGCTCACCCACCGAATCTTCGGCTACCTGATTTTCGCATTCATAATGCTCAGCATCTTCCAGGGGGTTTTTACCCTGGCAGAATATCCCATGAACTGGATAGAACAAGCTTTTGCAGCACTTTCTGACCTGACTGCATCTGCATTGCCCGCCGGCCAATTCACATCCCTCCTCACCGATGGTCTTATCCCGGGTATAGCCGGAGTGGTTGTATTTGTACCTCAGATTGCCATACTTTTCCTTTTCATTGGCCTGCTGGAAGACAGTGGCTACATGGTTCGAGCCAGCTTTATTACAGACCGTGTTATGCGTCGCATCGGGCTAAACGGACGTTCTGTCATTCCATTGATCAGTGGATTTGCCTGCGCCATTCCCAGCATCATGGCCACCAGAAGCATCAAACACAAAGGCGAACGGCTGGCCACTATGTTTGTTATTCCGCTGATGAGTTGCAGCGCGAGATTACCGGTTTATACCTTGTTGGTTTCTCTGGCAGTTCCGGAAACCAATGGAATCGGCCCATTCAGTTTGCGAAGTTTGATTATGACCCTGGCCTATTTTGCCGGAATTATCGCCGCCATGGGCTTTTCATTAATGTTTAAACGAAGAAACAGAAATTCCGAACCCTCCGAATTCATTCTGGAAATGCCCACCTACCAGGTGCCCAGAATTCAGACCGTACTGCTGCAAATGTCTCAGAAATGCCTGAGTTTTATCAATTCTGCGGGCAAAGTCATTGTGATTATTTCCCTCATTCTTTGGTGGCTAAGTAGCCATGGGCCCGGGAATGCCATGGATAGCGCTGAAGCAGAAGTAAACAAAACCGTGGCAAAAAACCTGGCCATTACATCCCGGCAGCATAGCATTGCCCTGGCAGAAGCAAAGCTGGAAGCCAGCTACGCCGGTCACCTGGGCAAATTCATAGAACCCGCCATTAAACCCCTCGGCTACGACTGGAAAACAGGCATTGCCATCATATCTTCATTCGCTGCACGTGAAGTGTTCGTAGGCACCATGGCAACCCTTTTCCGTGGCGACTCCGAGAACCCGGAAACCATTCGGGAGGTCATGAGTCAAACCCGAAATAAAACAACCGGAAAGCCCTTATATGGTTTGCCCTATGCCCTCAGTCTGATGATTTTTTATGCATTTGCCTTGCAATGCATGAGCACCATCGCCATCATGAAACGTGAAACAGGCAGTTGGAAATGGCCTATTATCCAGTTTACGGCATTTTTGGCACTGGCATGGGTAAGCGCATGGGTGGTTAATACGCTTTCATTGGCTTTATTGTAAAAAACATGACGCTTTTTAAAGCCAAAACGGCTTTTTGTTTGTATATTTGCAAGGCAAAATATATTCAGGAGCCAAAGCATTCATGAGACAACTAAAAATTTCGAAGCAGTTTACCAACCGGGAGAATAAATCCCTCGACAAATACCTTAACGAAATTTCCAAAGTACCGATGATTGATGCGCAGGAAGAGGTGGAATTAGCCCGCCGAATCCGCGAGGGAGATCAGGCCGCTTTGGAAAAACTGGTAAACGCCAACCTTCGATTTGTGGTTTCTGTAAGTAAACAATACCAAAATCAGGGCCTCACCCTCGGTGACTTAATCAATGAAGGAAATATGGGACTGATCAAGGCCGCCCGCCGCTTTGATGAAACCCGCGGTTTTAAATTCATATCCTACGCCGTATGGTGGATTCGCCAAAGCATCCTTCAGGCCCTGGCCGACCAAAGCCGTATTGTACGACTTCCGCTGAATAAAGTAGGTAGTCTGGGTCGTATCACACAGGCATCAGCCCGCCTGGAGCAGGAACTGGAGCGCGAGCCAACCCCTGAGGAAATCGCCGAACACCTGCAAATTCCCCTCACTGAAGTTGAAAACGCACTCCGTAGCAGCGGGCGTCACCTCAGCATTGATGCTCCACTGGCCGAAGGTGAAGACAACACCCTGTTGGGCGTTCTTGACCAGAATGACGAGCCCAATCCGGATATGCCACTCATCAATGAGTCGCTACAAAATGAAATCAATCGTGTAATCAGCACACTCAGCGATAAAGAACGCGATGTACTTAAATATTACTTTGGTCTTGATGGAAACCCCGCACACACCCTGGAGGATATTTCAGAAAAGGTGGGACTGACACGTGAACGTGTTCGTCAGATCAAAGAGAAGGCCCTGCGCCGCCTGCGTAAAAGCAGCAAAAGCAAGATTCTCAAATCATACCTGGGATAATTTTATCAGTCTTTATATCAAAAGAAAAGCCCCGTTTCCGGGGCTTTTCTTTTATCTCTATGTCTGATTATCGTATAATGGTAACTGAGCCCTTATACACGAATAATTTGCCGTCTATGTACCGGAAATTGATGGCATACGCATAAACCCCTTCAGGCAATGGCCTGCCACTGGCATCCGTTCCGTTCCAGTTTTTGGCAGGGTCATTGGTCGTAAACAACAATCCACCCCAGCGATCATAAATCTGCATGTTATACTTACTCAAACCAAAAGTGGTGTTCGGACCAAACGTCTCATTCAAACCGTCATTATTGGGAGAGAATGAGGTAGGCAACCAAAACAACAGTTCGGGCTTAAGATAGATAAACTTGGATGTGCTATCCACGCAAAAATCAGGGCTGGTTACAATGAGTTTTACCAGGAAATTACCGGTATCATTGAATGTCAGGAATAATGGACCACCCGCATTGCTGTTTTGTCCGTCTTCAAATCTCCAGTCATACGCTGAGGCATTGCTGCCGGTGAAAACAAACTTCCAATCGGTTTCCATGCCGCGTGAAAGCAGATACTCCGAGGTAAAGTTGGCGACAGGTTTTGCAAAAACAGTCATGGGCAAAGCAGTAGACGTAGCGGTACATCCATTGCTGGAAGTTACGGTAAGACTCACATTAAATCCGCCGGAACTGTTATAGGTCTTGGATGGATTAGCCACTGTAGCGCTGGATCCATCTCCGAAATTCCAGTTATACGCGGTAATCGTGCCTTTGTTAATAATGGTATTTGATGTGAAATTCACCAGCTCACCCTGACACGCATCCTGATCAAAGTTGATGTCTGCATAAGGCGTCTCAGCCACATACATGGTTTTGGTTATACTACTTCCGCAGCCCCTGTCAGACAAAACATCCAGTTTCAAAGAATAGTTGCCGGTATCGGTAAAGATCTGATTGGGATAATTTTTACCGGTAAAAGTGCCACCGGGGGTTAATGTCCAGTTGTAGGTAACTCCGGTTGCTCCATTGGTATTTGAATTTTCGGTGAAAACAAAATTGTTCCCGCTAAGACACTGCAAGTCGTCGTTGATGCTAAAATTGGCCTGCGGAATCGGAAACACCTTGACCAAGCGTATTACAGAATCTTTACATCCTGCAGTAGAGGTTGCCACCAGTTTTATTATATAGGTACCCGCCGAGGTGTAGTCTTTCTGCACTACATTCTGGGTTGTGGCTTTTGAACCATCGCCCAACGACCAATTGTAGCTTAATGTGCCATTAAATACGGTTGTATTGGTAAAATCAAATTTAGCTTTACCCAAACAAGTACTATCGGGTGAATTGGTAAACGAAGGCCTGGGGGTGGGCTCTACCCTTACATTTTTAATCGTTGTGTCACTACATCCAATGTTGGTTGACTGTATGTAGGTAACCTTGTAGGATCCGGTATCAGCATAAGAATAAACGGGACTTTGCGCTGTAGAGGTGGCATTATCTCCAAAATCCCATTTATGAGACACTGTAATGCCGGGAACACTCAATATATTATCAGGAATAAAAGAGAAGCTATTTCCTGTTAAACACTGAATATTCTTATTGGCAGTGAAGCTGGAATTGGGAGAAGGACTCACACCTAGCAATCGGGTAATACTATCTTTACATCCCAATCCTGAAGTAACCACCAGTTTGGTTGTGTACACTCCCCAGGCAACAAACTTTTTGTTGCTTATGGTCTTGGAAGTACTGTTACTGCCGTCAGAAAAGCTCCATTTGCGGGTTGCTACTGTTCCTGAACCAATCACAGAGCGATCATCCAGGTTAAAGAAATGTTGATTGAAACACTTATTGCTGTCTATCACTGCAATTCTGGCCCTTGGCTCCGGTGCCACATACACTGTCGTTTTCACAGAATCCATACAACCATATTCTGAAGTATCAATGCGGGTTACAGTCCAGAAACCGGTATCCTTGAAGTTCACTGCTGAAAGTGATGAAACGCCGCTGCTTGAGGTACCATTATACCTCCAGTAACGGTTGTAAGTTCCGTATGGCAGGGGATTGCTGTTATCAGAAAAGTCAAAACTATTTTGTTTAAAACACTGATTATTCGTGGTCTTTGAGATTTTAGAAATGGGCACAGGATGAACCACAAATGCAGAATCCAATGTATCGCGGCAACCGTGTATGGTTTCCGTAATCATGTTTACACTGAATGTATCATAATTTGAATATTGGTGCAAACCAAATCGATTCGTTACGGTATCTGCGTTGCCATCACCATAATTCCAGTAAGTCTTTCCAATACCCCCGTCTCCAAAACTGGAGTCAATCAAATTCGTATTGGCATTCTGACAATAAAAGGTTTTAGATGACCATAACTTGGCCGTTGGCATACCATTTACGTTCAGCACTGTTTTTACAGTATCAGAGCATCCTTTTCGTGTATATACAATATACTCCAGGTAATACTGTCCAATGGTATCAAATGTCTTCCTGAAAGTCAGGTCAATAAGTCGGGTAGTATCGCCAGGCAGATAGGGATTGGCCAGTTTCCAAAGCACCGATTTACGGCTATCCCCGAAATAATTGGTATTGTCTGACAGAACGTAGCGGTTCACATTGATACAATTCAGTGCCGTATCGTAGTTAAGCTTGGCATCAATCTGTGTGGCCCGGGTAATTACGGTAGAATCCTTGGCTATGCAATTGGTTGACGTATCTCGCACCCTCACCCATACCTTACCGGTATTGGTGGCAGTGTAAAACCGGTTAGCCGAACTATCCTGCCATTTATACAAGAACTTCACACTGGCGCCTGCATCAAATACTTCGTTAATTCTCGCATTACCACATTTGATGATGGTATCCGGGAAATTTATCGTTGGACCCGGCAAAATATCGATGATTTTTGATCTTGTGAATGTATCATTAGAACCACAGGGAACTTTTACCACTACCTTCATGGTAATGTAGAAAGCTCCTGTCTTCATAAACTCATGGGTCACTTTCATTCCTGTATCCCTGGGCGTATTATCACCGAAATCCCATATGATGGCAAGTGGTTTTACGGTTTTGGGAATCATGGCCTCAATGTTCACAGGAGTTTTTGGGCATTTGCTGGTACGGCTAATTTTAATATCGTATTCCAGGTTTTCAAAGAGCGCACCTGAACAGTAACTGTAACTTTCGTATTGACCCACTCCATATGCCACCACAATCAGACCTGAGTCACATTCCAGCGTATTCGATGAGGGATTGGCCAGATTCAACTGGGCATAAGAATGGCCCGCACAGGGAACATCCGTAAACGCAGTAGGTGCCACAAAGCTTCCGTTCAGTTTTACAAACTTCTTAGCCGATGTAGCAACAAGCACGTTTGCATAATGCTTGTTCATGTTGTTGGTAGTCGCCGTACCAATAACGGTCTTAAGCAATTTCTGAGACTGATCCGGCATGATGAGGATAGCCGGATCTCCGACGTTCCCTGAGGTACCTGCACAGCTACCTCCATTTTTCATATATTGCACCACATAAACAGGGCTATCGGAGGTGATGCACCTTGCCACAGACGAGGTAACATCCAGGTAATAGTATTTGCCGGCTGCTCGGGTGGATCCAATATAGGTTCCGTCGACAGAAATTCTCGTGTTTGGCTTAGTGGCAAGTACCCTCAGCACATACCCCTTGGTCTGGTCTTTGAAAGGCATTACTACATGCTTGGTACCCAGCACAGAGGTTGGGAAAAGCTGGGTGTAAATATGATCTACTGCTACACCACATGAATTATTGGGAATCTTCACAGACCGCATTCCACAAAACACGTTTATTTTACCACAGCCATTGATTACCCTGATCCGGGTTCCGGTTAAATCTCCGGATGCACTTTGAGGATCAGTGGTACTTCCGTCTGCACCGTCGCTCTGCAACTGATATACCTGTCCCCTTGACATGGAAACTGTGAAAGCTGTGTTGGCTGTCTTGCCACCTTTGGTACGCACGGTGGGTACAATTTCCACTGTTACATTATTATCCATAGCAATGATGGTGGCTTGGCTTGGCATGTAAGGCCCTGTTCCAAACGTTCCCGATCTTTGGGTGGGAGTAAATGCCGTCACATAAAATTGAGGGGCCTGTGGGATGGATTCATAGGGCATCACAAAGGTTCCGTCAGAGCGGTTCTGCTCAAGATTCATGCAATATACATTCACCGGGTCTTTAGCCACAATGCGCAGTCCACGCTTACTGTTCAGGTCTGAAGCGTTAAACTCTGAACCCTGCGGATAGTAGAACTGAGGATCTACCGCCCTGCGATTTACCACACCTGCTGTAATGTTCAGGGTTACTGCAGAACCCACCAGTCGGGGGTTATCCAGCACAACCGTTGTGTTTTTTTCGGAAGTTATGTAAATAAGCAAAGAATCAGGATACCCCCCTGAACGGGCTTCCATCTCCATAAAACTCATGTAAAATACCTTACCCGTAGAAGATATCTGGGCACTCAACCCGTTGTATACCAACGAGAAGAAAAATAGTAATAGTATTTTAGTTAATCCACTTGGCTTTATCACCGCTGCTTTTGGGCTTTTCATAAATTTTTACAAATTTATGTATAGACGCTAAAATTTACTGAATCGTTGCACTACATATTAATTCTTCATCTAAATAAACAGCTAAAAATTGTCCGGGGGTTACTGAACGCTGCGGTATATGGAAGGTACAGAATTGTCGGTTTTCTGTCATTTTTAAATTACAGTCAAAAAGTGCCTGTCTATAGCGAATTCTGGCCTTCAGTTTTTCGCCATTTAGAACCTGTTTCAAAGCCGATGGATTTACCCAGTGAATGCCTGCCATATCTGCCTCCAAAGCCCTGCTTAGCAGCGCAGGATGGTCTTCGCCAAGTCCTACATAAATAATATTTTCTTTCACATCAGTCTGCAAAACAAATAGTGGCAATCCTGTTCCCCCTATATGCAATCCGCGACGTTGCCCAATGGTGTAAAAATGGGCTCCTTTATGTGTTCCTAAAACCTTTCCCTCACTGCGTGAAAGCCCGGGCTTCCGGACCCATGCATCAACCGATTCATGCTCCTTAATTCGCTGAACATGTGCCAGAACCGAAGGGGCATCCCTGTCAATCAAAATTACGTCACCCTCTTTGGGTTTCAACTGCTGCTGTAAAAAGTCAGGAAGGGATACCTTGCCAATAAAACATAGTCCTTGGCTGTCTTTTTTATTGTGAACATGCAATCCGGCTTTTGTGGCCAAATCCCTTACCTCCGATTTTTGAAGATGACCTATGGGAAACATGGCTTTGGCAAGCTGCCCCTGATTTAACTGACATAAAAAATAACTCTGATCTTTATTGGGATCCTTGCCACGCAGCAATCTGTAAAAATCTTCCCCATCCACATTCACGCTGTCTTTTTGCACATAATGACCCGTTGCTACAAAATCAGCACCCAACTTTAATGCGTTCTGCAAAAACAAATCAAACTTTATTTCACGGTTGCAAAGCACATCAGGATTGGGGGTGCGACCTGCGGCATACTCAGAAAACATGTAATCTACAATCCGCGTTTTGTAAGCAGCACTTAAATCCAGTATCTGAAACGGAATACCCAACTGCTCGGCCACCATCATGGCATCTCTACTATCGTCTATCCAGGGACACTCGTCTTCCAGTGTTGGGGAGGCATCATTCCAGTTGCGCATGAACAGGCCAATTACATCATGCCCCTGCTCTTTGAGCAACCACGCCGCCACACTGCTGTCAACGCCACCGCTTAAGCCCACTACTACCCTGGCCATTTACTGCAAAGTTCGTTAATAACTGCCAAGATATTTTCGCAATATCCATTCACCGGCAAAGCAAACAATAATGATAAAGAAAAACCATTTGGCATGAATCAACTCTGTTACTTTGGTTTCACTGAAAATAATAGGTTTGGCGGCCTCTTGCTTCTCCATCTCATTAACCAAATCCTTAGTTTTATCGGAACCGGCAAAATAGCCGTTATACTTTGCGGCCCATTGCCTCAATACCGCGTGATCGGCCTGTGTGCGGCTTATTTCTGTAACCATGGGATTCACATAAAAGACCGCAGAGGCAGTCAGTTTGGGATTTTTATTGAGTTTAGACGTGGCTTTGTACTGCCCAGCAGGCAAACCGGCGGTTTCCAATCTGTACACGTCATTGTAGGCCACCATCGGAAATAACTGACGATAGCCGTTTTCGCCTTCCAGCAAAAGTTCACAGGCAGCACTATTTTCCTTTTTACCCGCTGCATCAAGATATGTTGCCTGCAACACCGCTGACTCTCCCGCCTCGTAATCATTCTTGATTGATTTTAACACAAAAGACCTGGGCCGGGCTTTCAACGAAAGATACTGAAGGGATTGAAACAGCAGTGATTCTGATGCCAGTGCATCTCCATGCACCGCAAATTCTTTCAATTTCCACCGCCAGAATCCTTCTCCACAGAGCCATACCGTTCTGTGATTATTGATCTCTCTGAAATAATACAACGGATAGGCAGTCTCGATATTGCCAATACGCTGCTTCAAAAACACTTTCTGGGTGGCATCCGATTGCCATCGGCCAAAGGCCGCTTTGAGCGGGGGAAAAGAACGGATTCGCCGAATGACTTCCGGTTCAAACGTGATTTCCGTAAAATCTGCAGACGGCTGTGGCAACACTTCCTCAGATTGCATGGAGGCGGGCGGCGATGCCCCACCCGGAAGTGCACCCAGCAACCCCCTGCGGGTTTGCAGCGTGCTCACATGAAGAAAGGGTTTGCCTGCATCTGAGAGCCGCTTTAACCAACCCGCCTGACTTTCGTTTACGGGCATTCCATGCACTATGAACAAATCTGCAGCGTCAGGGTTGGGCATGAGCCCCGGGTCGGCAAGATTTACGCTGTACCGGGCATTTCCTTCGAGTAGCCGTTTGATGGCCCCCACATCAGGATGTGCTGCGGCCTGCACAACCACAATATTTTTGCGATCATCCACCACCTCCGTTACTGCAGTTGCCTGATTATTGGCCAGATTTTTTTCGCCGGCTACCGGAGAAACCACAACCCTGTATTGCTTCAGCCCTGGCGATGCTGCTTTTAAGTTGAAAACAATGCGCCTGTATGTACTCCCCTTTTCAAAATTACCGGCTTGCGACTGCAACACACGGCCACCCTCCTGCAATTGCAGGTTATAGGCAACTGCTGCAGGTGCATCAAACCTCAGCTGAACTTCAAGGGTATACTCACTGCCCAAAAACACAGACTCATTAACCTGTATACCGGCAATTCGAATATCAGTTTGCGGTGTGGTATCACCGATTCCGATGCAATAGAGCAGCGGATTGCTCACAAACGGCTTTACCAATGGGCTTATTCCCCGGTTTTGTATTCCGTCTGAAACTACCAAAACAGCGGAAACCCGGCGGGCATCCCTGTATTCATTGGCATGCTCTGCAATGATACCCAGGTCGGTTGCTTTTCTCCCCAGGATGGTATCTCCGGGTAGATAAACCTTATCGGCAAAATGAAATACACGAACATTGTATTTTTCTTTTAATGCTGACAGGGGCTTATCCAGGCCTTGAGCATAAACCTCTCGGGTTTGGGATATTGCCGAAGCACTATAATCCAGGTAAACCAGCAGTGTGGGCTTATCTTCCCGTTGCAGTTGCAGAACCACAAACGGCGACAAAAGCAATAAAAACAAAAAGAATAAACCCATAAAACGCAAAGTCGGCAGCACATAATTCCATGGTTTTTGAAATTTTACCGCTTTACGATACAGCAAGAAGGTAAGCGCTGCTGCAGCGAGCAAACACACTATCAAAAACCAACCTGAGGTCAGCGTTTGAAAAGCGAAAAGCAGCATGCCCTTAGGTAGTATTACCCGTTACTTTTTGAGAAAAGTATATTTACGATGGATGTTGTTGCCCCTCAGCACAATGACATAACTGCCCTGGTTGAGCAGCGCAATATCCAGGCGGGACCAATCGGCATTGGGGTAGTATTGCATAACCTTTTGACCGGAAAGACTGAGAATTTCTATATAATCTACACCGAGCGTATTTACCTGAAGTTGTTGGTCAGCAGGAACCGGATATATTGCCTGTTGAGGCATGCATGTAAGATGTGCTCCGGCTGACCAGCGTACCATTACATTGAAAGTAAGCGTATCTCTGACAGAGGGATTGTTAACATCCCAAACCGCGTATTTGATGGTCGCCGTATCGGCAACACCTTGAGCAGATATGCTAATTTTAATACTGGCTTTCTCGCCGGGTGCAATATCTGAAAACTTTCCGCTGTCTACAAATGTGAGGTAACAACCTACATTATCACAAAAAGCCGGTGAACCCCAGCCGCTTGGATAATCCACCAGTACCTTTTCGTATGCAATGCGAAGGGGTTTTGAATCCTTGTTTTTTAAATAGATCTGACAATCATAAGGATTCGTAGCTTGGGGATAAAAGTCTTGTGACTTGCCGCCCATAATCTCAATAGTTTGGGCAGACAATGCCGAAACAGAAAACGTTGCTACGGCCAGTAAATTCAGACATTTAAAAACCTTCTTCATAGTACCACAAAGATAATCAGATTAATTTAATTTAAGGTCAATAAAATGTCAAACCCGCGACAGCAGGCTTCCGGCCAGTTCAGACAAGGTTTCGCAGCTACCCATAAACATCGGGTGCTTTGACACTTCATCGGACGGCATTTCTATGGCTGCATGATTATACCAGAAGGTAGGAATACCCGCATTCACCCCGCCTTTCACATCCGTATCCCAGGTATCGCCTGCATAAAAAAAACGGTTAAAAGCACCGCACTTTTCTGTAGCGGCGGCGATTGCCACATCAAAAATGGCTTTATCCGGCTTGGCAATACCCACCGATTCACTGGTAATCATTAACTCCACATACCTGTCAAGGCCACAGGCCTGAATTTTGGTGCGCTGGGTCTTTTCAAATCCATTGGTGAGCAATACCAGCACAAAAACCTCCTTCATTTCCTGCACAAAAGCCATAGCACCGGGCATCATGCGGGTCATCAGCGGACAAATTTCAAGGTATTCATCCCATACATTTTCGGGGTGCTCCTCATCGGGAATACCCAGGGCACGGAAAGTATCGATAAAACGGCCTGTCCTCAGCAAATCCTTTTGGATTTCACCTGCTTCATATCGTTTCCAATAGGTTTTGTTGATGGATTTATAGGTATCAATAAACTGATGCACGGAGTGCGACGTGCGCACATGCAGGCGGTGCCTGTGAAATAACTCAGCAAGAGCTTCCTCGGCATTACCGTCAAAATCCCAGAGGGTATTATCCAGATCCAGCAGCAATAAATTGCGCGACTGCATCAGTGGGTGGCGAAATTGGACGAAACCGTCACGCGTGCGGTTTTTCGCTTACTGGAAGTATTGAAAACGCCGCCCCAGCTATATTCTTCATTGTCATTTTCACCGGTAATCTGAAACACACCCAGGTCTGACGATTTGAGAGACCCCAGCTGACAGTCACTGGCTTCGGCAATCTTTTTGGCGCGAGCACTGGCATCTGAGGCGGCCTGGCTAATCAACTCCAGCTTCAACTCTGACAAGCGCGTGTAATAAAACTCTGGCGAATTGGCATTAAATTCAATTCCATTTTCCACTAGGTTCATACTTTCCTTTACTATGGCCTCTATGGCATCAATGCGGCGGGAGCGAATTTTAATGCCCTGGGTGGCCTTGTATCCCACAAAAACCGACCGATAATTACCATCCGAACGAATATCTTCATACTGCCTGTCCAGATTTACCGTTCCAAAAACCATTTCTGAATCATGCACCCCCTGCCCCTTAAAATACTGATATACTTTATCCTTATCCGCCTTGATCAGCTGGTAAGCATCTTTCATTTCGGCACTGGAACGGGAAAAACTGCCTGACCAGTGAATATCATCGCTGGTAAAACTCACCTCAGCCATCCCGGTAACAGCAATGTACTCACCATGGGGTTTGCGTTTAAAACCATTGCCAATGAACCAGGCAGCCACAATCCCCGCCAATGCGAGAATCAGGTAGTGAATGTTATTTTTAATCATGATTTAACGGTATCTATACAAGCACACAAGTTAGTGAAAATTTCATCAATTTCCCCAATACCATGAACACTTTGATATTTGCCCTGTTCGCTGTAGTAACCCTGCAGCGGCAATGTTTTGTTTTGATACTCACGGAATCTATTTCGGATGGTGTCTTCATCCTGGTCATCCACCCTGCCTGATGTTTGGCCGCGAAGCATCAGTCTCTTCACCAGCTCATCCTCCACTACTTCCAGTCCCAGCACCGCAGAAATGGCAGTATTAAACTCCAGCAGCATCGCATCCAATGCCTCTGCCTGCGGAATCGTTCTGGGAAATCCGTCGAAAATAAACCCACCGGCACCGGCATGGGATGACATAAAATTGCGCACCATACCCACCACAACCGAATCCGGCACCAGTTCGCCTCTGCTAATGTATTCATTGGCCTCGTTTCCAAGCACTGTGCCTGCTTTACGCTCTGCCCTGAGCAAATCTCCGGTGGCAATGTGTACAAGCTGATAGCGGTCAATAATTTTTTCGCTTTGTGTGCCTTTTCCGGCACCGGGAGGACCAAATATGATGAGGTTTAGCATAAAAGTGAGCAAAGAAAATGACAAATTATTACATCAACAACTTCCATGGCGGATAAACCCTGAAATCATGATACAAAAAGCATCTAATTATATAACAGGTCAATCAAAAATATATTCCCTGTCAAATGAATCAATAAAAGATTCTTTAGAAGTATTGATAATGTTGCATTGTTTATAATCTGCATACATTTTTATCTGGGCAAACCCACGGAAAAGACGATTCAGATTTTCAAATTGTTTCCAGATGGGCTGGGGAATATAATTACCGGAAGCATCCCGATCAGACAATATATTTCGGGTAGGCGATTTATCATAAAAATGATGCTGCACCATGTATACTTTATTGTCATCACCCACCTCCAGATATTGATGAAAATTGGCATTGACCCCCGATATGTATATTTTTTTAAATCCTTCGTTTATTTTTTGAAACAATGCCATCTGTACTACATTCATAAACTGAGGATTACCCAGACCGGCAGGGAATATAAATCTGTATAGAAACCAGCGAAAACCCTCCACTTTAATATTATTAAAATAAATAATATGAATGTTAGGATTGGTTGAAACTTCTTTAACCAATAGTGACTTTTTCGCCCACACGGGAATATATAAATTCAGTTTCCATGTGGTTTTTTCTTTGATAGATTTGATGGTATTAACGGCCGCTATTACCGTATTTTTTTCACCCATCGATTTTTTTTCTCTCCAGGTTTGTTCCGGATTGGCATACTCATTTTCATCAATCCAAAAAAACAATCCATCCTTGATAAAATAAGACTGCGGCTGAATTTTTGCATAAATATCAGTGGTGGAAAAACCATTTACCACGCAGACATGTTTACCTGAAAAATAATTTGGGTCCTTTTCCATGGCGGCAGATAGGGCCGGACCATTTCCCATGACATAGCAATCTTCCGAAGGGTTTACAACGGGTTTTTTATGTTTTTTGGCTTTAATTACAACCTTTGCAATCGATAAAACCGTATAAAACAGTTGCTGTGTAAATAGTATGATTTTACCCATGCCGCAATCTATTTCATTCAAGCATATCCAGACTGAGGCGATCGCCTTTCTTACAGGGCGTTTTAAACATGCGCCCCTTAACCTCCGGCCAGTATTTAGGATGAAGACCAAAACCGGGCCTCACACTGCGAACATTCTCTTCAGTTACTACTGCTCCTGCTTCAACATCTTCAGCTACGTATAAACTGCGGGAATGCGCCCTTCCCGAAATCATTTTCTCTGTTAACCGGTAATCGTCGGTCCCTCTCATTTTTTCGGCCATTCTAACCGAAGTCACCAAACTTTTCCAGTCCGAGGGCTCTAAACTAAAGGCCGCATCCGGTCCGCCGAGTGATTTATCCAGTATAAAATGTTTTTCTATGAGGCAAGCGCCGTAAACCGCAGCGCTGATAGGGGCCACAATATCCAGGGTGTGATCACTGAGTCCGACTTCCACATTGAAATCTTCCCGAATACGGGGTATCATGCTCAGATTGGCTTCTTCCGGCGGCGTAGGATAACTGCTGGTACACTTCAGTATCACAATCTGATTATTCCCCATGCGGCGGCACGCATCAATTGCAAGCTTTATATCATCATAGCCGGCTATACCCGTGCTGATAATGATGGGTTTTGCCTTGGAAGCAGCATGTTCAATGAGCGGAATATCCGTTATTTCAAAACTGGCTATTTTAAATGCCGTAATACCACATTGATCCAAAAACTCAACCTCCTCATGCCCAAACGGAGAACTGAAAAACTCCATATCCAGACTATGTGCCAGCTGCATCAGCGGTACCGTCCATTCCCAAGGGGTATAAATATCCTGATACAAATTGTAATAGGGAGTGCCGTCCCACAGGGTTCCGCCACCCACCACAAAATCTTTATTGTCTGTTTCCAGCGTAATGTTCCCGGGCTTGAGGGTTTGAATTTTCACTGCATCCAGCCCACACTCTTTCATGGACAACACCGAATTTCTGGCAATCTCAAAATCGCCCCGGTGATTGCCGCTCAGCTCTCCCGCAATCAAGGCAGGCAGTCCGTGCCCTATGTGTTTCTTGCCAAAAACAATGCTGCTCATGCTCAGCAAAGTTAACCCATTTTGGGGTACATTTGCACGTGTTGCAAAGACCCGATTTATTCGTAATTACCACAGGCAATCCCGGTGTTGGACTGGGCCATGTAAATCGTTGCACCTCCATTTCCGACAGCATCAGGCAATATTTCACCCATATTTGCTTCGTTTTCAATAAAACAGACGAATCCCTCCAATATGGCCATTTCCCTTGTGTTTATAACACAGACAGATTGAGCTTCGTTTTGCAACAGTCAAAACCCGGGGACCATGTGATACTGGATGATTACGCATTGACCAAGGAAGATGTACACCAATTACAGGCACATGGCTTATGGACCATTGGCATTAACGATATACCGGCCGATGCCCTGCCCTGCAATGTTATCATCAATCATTTGCCCGCTGCTGAAAAAAATGGGTTTGATCACCTACCTGAAACGCGCTTGCTTCTTGGATCAGCATACCTGATGCTGAGAAAACCATTTCTGGATGCGCTTAAAAACCATCGTCAAACCTCCCCTCAGTCCGGGTTGATAATAGCACTGGGCGGGACCGACCCTGAGCAGCTGACAGAAAAATTCCTGCAAGCTGCGATAGAACTGGGTATTGCGCCTGTTCACCTCGTTACCAGTCACTTAAACAACAGATTACCCGCCCTCAGGGAAAGATGCAATGAAGCAATCCACTTGCATATTGGCCTCAATGCCGATGAAATGGTTGCGCTGATTCAATCCTGTAAATTTTCATTGTTAACGGCCTCAACGCTTACCCTGGAAGCCATGTGCGTGGGCTCCTGCATTGCTACCGGATATACCCATGAAAATCAAAAAATGATTGCCGCAACTTGCGAAAAACACCACACCGCCCTGAATGCAGGAGATTTACACACAGCAAATGCCCTGGATGTATTGTCGCAGCTGATACACATGAATGCAGATGAGCTGAAAATGAATCAGTACAACCTAATGAAGGCCGCTGACCCGGAAAATTTTAAAAACCTATTAAAAGTTAGCTTTTAGTGCGGCATTGTTCAGCCGGCATGCATGATTTTGTATTTCAACTCGGCGGCCTTCCAGTCGCTTTCGTTGTCTATATCCTGGCAATACATTTCATCTACCTCAAAAGCCAGGGTTTTATCCATGAATACCTTACCGGACTGCAAGAATTTTTCTACGTTAATCCAGAAAAATAAACCGGCATCATGAAATGAAGCCGGCAAATCCTGAGAACGAACATGCATGTTTTCGGGTTGAATCATCTGTAACCAGCCATCCTCCGACTTCATGGCCCGCTGAATGGGGAATGAATAGCGAACCACCGGAAGCAAACTGTCCGCTCCGGATGCCACAAATTCCCGGTATGATTTTTTAAGCATATCCGCATCCACAAATGGTGCCGTGGCGTAAATCAGGCACAGCATACCCTGATGTATGTTCAAATCGACAAGAACTTCTTTCAGCACCTCACTGATGGTTGCCACATCAGAGGCCGCCTCTGCGCTGCGGTCGTGCACATGAATTTTCTCTGTCCTGCACAATTCAGCAATTTCATCCTTGTCTGTGCTAACCCAAATATCCGTGAATATTTCTGAAGCACTCGCTGCATCTATGCTGTACTGGATAATGGGTTTACCCATAAACAGGCGGCTATTTTTACCGGGAATTCGCTTACTGCCTCCCCTGGCAGGTATCAACGCCAGAATTTTATTCATGTTGCATTTATTGCTTTCGCAAAAATTCCTTTACCAAATCAATAACGTACTCCTGATCTTCTGACGACAGCGACGGATACATGGGCAGACTCAGGCATTCCTCATAATATTTTTCTGCTTTGGGAAAATCGCCTTGTTTAAAACCCATGTTTTGGTAATGGGGCATGGTGTGCATGGGTATGTAATGAACCTGTGCAAAAACCCCATTTTCCCTCAAAAAGTCGTAGAGCGCCTTTCTATTGGAGGTAGTGATAACGTATAAGTGGTACGCATGACCCATACCATCCGGAACATGGGTAAAAGAAAGATTACAACCTTCGAATGCCTCACTGTATCGGCGGGCTATGGCCCTGCGTTTCACGAGTCCTTCGTCGGCACGTGTGAGCTGCGATGAACCTAAAGCGCACAACACATCCGGCATACGATAATTGTAGCCCAGTTCCTGCATTTCCATATACCAGCCACCATGGTTTTCATGCATTTTCTGCGGATCGCGGGTGATGCCATGGGTGCGGAGCAATTTTACTTTATCTATGAGTGCAGGATTATTGCCCGTAATCATCCCTCCTTCCCCGCAGGCAATGTGCTTAACGGGATGAAACGAAAAAATCGCCAGATCGGCATACTGACCATCACCGCAGTAGCGGATTTCACCTGTGTTGTCAGTAAAGTACCCGCCCGGTGCGTGGCAGGCATCTTCAATAATCCTGGCTCCGTATTGGTCTGCCATGATTTTTACCTCATCCATTCGCACCGGATATCCTGCAAAATCTACAGGTACAACGCCTTTGTAACGACCGGTTTTTAGTTTATCCTCCAGCTGATTCAAATCCATGGTCAGCGTGGCGGGATCTATATCCACAAAATCTACCTGGCCACCGCAATACAAAATGCAGTTTCCGCTGGCCACGAAAGAGATAGGTGTAGTAAGCCACCGATCGCCCGGCTTTACATCCAAGGCCATGGCACATAAATGCAATGCGGCCGTTCCATTGGCCACAGCAACCGCATGGGATGAATGCACATGGGCCGAAAATCCGTTTTCAAATTTCTCTACAGCCGGACCCTGGGTTAAAAAATCACCCGTTAATACAGCACTCACAGCATCAATATCCTGCTGCGTTATATGCTGGCGGCCGTAGGGAATATTTTTCATACGGGGGTAAATTCAGAATCCATGTGGATTTTGATGAGTTCACGGATGGCCTCAACAGACAGCCATTGATCGTTCTCACCACTATTGTATTTGAAACCTTGTGCTACAGGAGCTGCTCCGAAATGATGCTGCCAGTCGTTCAGGTTAAAATTCGGAACCGTAGGCAAAATGGCGTAATAATCTCCACAATCAAAGGTATTGAAGCTATCGCTCTCAGTAATCATTTCTTCATGGATTTTTTCACCGGGCCTTATTCCTACAATCTCACGCTCACAATTTGGCCCTATCGCTTCTGCCACATCACCTATTCTGTAAGAGGGTATCTTGGGAACAAAAATTTCGCCTCCCCAGGCATTTTTCAGGGCCAGCAAAACCAGATTAACACCGTCCTGAAGGGTTATGTTAAAACGAGTCATTCGGCTGTCTGTAATAGGCAATTTCCCGGTTTTGGATTTTTCGAGAAAAAAGGGCATTACACTGCCCCGGCTTCCCATCACGTTGCCATACCTCACCACAGAAAACGTAATATTTCTCTTGCCGCGAATGTTATTGGCAGCCGTAAACAACTTATCGCTGCACAATTTTGTAGCACCGTATAAATTAATAGGGGCCGCTGCTTTGTCTGTACTTAATGCCACTACTTTTTCCACGCCCTGATCCAAAGACGCTTCAATAATATTCTGTGCACCCATCACGTTGGTCTTTACAAATTCCCATGGATTGTATTCAGCGGCCGGAACCTGCTTGAGTGCAGCGGCATGAATCACCACATCAATTCCTTCCAGCGCCCTGCGCAATCTGTCGAGATCCCGAACATCCCCGAGAAAATAGCGTATTCTGTGGTCTGTACCGGAACTCCACTTCTGGCTCATCTCAAACTGCTTCAGTTCATCACGGCTATACACCACAAGGCGTTCCATCTGAGGATACAGCTGCAGCAATGTCTCCATAAATTTCTTACCAAACGAGCCGGTTCCGCCTGTAATGAGTACACTTTTTTTGTTTAAATCAGGGAAGTGATTTTCGAACATAAATGCAAAGTTAAGATTTTATTGACGGATATACCACCGACTCATGGCTTTACCATGCCGAATTTTGATAACAGCTTCCTGCCCATGCTCTCAATGTCTTCGCTCAATTTAAACTTGAGTAATACGAAAATAGTGGAGGAAACTATCAAGACATTCTTTAGCAATAAGTCCAGCCAAAAAACAGGGCTAATCTTAACCATGCTGATAAAAATCAAAAGACCGGCCAGCAGTCCCGCCATAATCAACACTTTGCTATTGTAGGGATTTAAACGGAACATAAACCAAATGATGGTGCCTGTTATAATGGCACCCAGCAGCCACACAAAAGCAGTAGCTGCAGCAGCACCCTCAATGCCATACAGCGGAATCATATAGTTATTAAGCAGGATGCCCGCAAACAGACATGCCGCATTGATAATCAGTGACAAATAATAGCGGTGCGAGAAAATCAGCATGGCAGAGCTGTTTCCCTGCAGCAGCATGCACAATTTGCCCAGTCCCAGAATCAAAACAGCCCATTTACCGGGCTCATACTTTTCTCCATTGGGCATCCAGTGATAAAACAGATCGATGTTCACCCAAATCATCAGCAGCACAATGGCCCCGATGATGAATTGATTTAAAGTGGTTTTCTGATACAGGCGCTTCATTTCTGCCTTATCTCCCCTGTGCATCGCATCAGACAGCACCGGATTTGAAATCTGCAGAATGCTACGGGTGGGTATTTCAATAATCACGGCCATATTCACAGCGATGGAATAAACGCCTGTAGCCACCAGTCCGTCTAATGCGCTAATCATTACAAAATCCAGGCGCTGAATGAACAAATTCGCCAGGTAGGTCAAAAAGAGATAGCCGGTGTATACCGAAAACTCTCTTTTAATACCGGGCTGCCCGGAGATATGGCCAAAATCCGGAAGAAAAGAAAGGCGGGTGCTGCGCAACACAAACCACAAATTGAGGAAAGCCGCCAGGGCATATACAGCCGGTGTTAGTTTTACTGCGATATCAAAGTCAATCCAGCTGAGATAAAACACAAACCCAATGAGTCCCAGCAGAATCCGCACCACATTTTCACGGATAAAACTGGAATACAGGATATTGCCAAGCGAGGCAGAAAAAACCTCAAGCACCGTATTGTAGCCAAAGAAAAAAATGAAGGGTATTAAAAGGTGATAATGTTCCAGGAAGGCAGATGAATTGATTTCCAGATAGGCAACCACCTGCGGTTTGAAAAAGAGGAGTGCAAAAGTGACCAGCAAAAAACCAATAAATGGAATGAGCAAAAGCCAGAAGCCAACCCCATGATGGCCTTTTTCTTCATTTTTAAAGCGGGGAAAAAATTTCCAGATGGAATATCCTGTGCCCATTTGCGCTACACCGGCCAGCAGGGCACCCACCTCAATAAACATTCTGATGATGCCATTTTCTGCTACTGTATACACCAGCGGAAACAGATAAAATGTGGTGAACAGGCCCACTGCACTGCCTGCATAATTAATTACGGAGGCCCAAAGACTTTGTCTTGCAATAACACCGCGCACAGGGCAAAGGTATAAATAGGAAGAACAAGAACTAAGCATCTTGAAAAAAACACGATAAAACGGAGAAACTATACGTTCAACCCCTTGGCTGCATTGCCAAATTGTGGGGTATACCCATTGAACGTCATGAATCTGTAAATCCAATGTGATGAAAAAATATTTTTTACTTTTCTATTGAAATTCTCCCTAACAATGCCGTAATTCGTAGCCTATTCATAAATAAACGACAAAAGATGAAAAAATTATTGTTCGCTGCAACTGCCCTGGCTCTTACCCTTACAGTTGCTTGCAAAAAGAAAAGTACAGATGACGGTGCTGGTGAAGCTTTTACTGTCGACCAGAAACAAAACACATTGGTAGTTTACAACACTGCCACTTGGTGCGGACCTTGCGGTGTGTATGGTGGCCCAACCTTCAAGGGTATTCTCGACAATCCTGATATTGTTGCCATTGACCTGCATACTTCAGGTTCTTCTCTCCTGACTCCTATTTATACACCTGGTGGTGCTAAGAAAGATTCTGCCATGGTAGCTCCTTTCGCCATCTATCTGTATGCCCAGACTAAGCCTAATGGTTATATCCCTCACTTCTATGCAAACAACACATTGCTCGGAAACAGTGAAGTAACCTCCACCTCCATCACCAGCGCTGCAAATACCTTCAAAGCAGGTACCCCAACTGCCGGTGTGGCCGTGAAAGCATCTGCCAGTGGTAACACCATCAGCATCGATTACAAAGCCAAAGCATTCTCTGCAGGTTCAGGTGAATATTACCTGTCACTGATACTGTGCGAAAAATCAGTAACTGCTACTCAGTCAGGAGCTTCTGGCGGCATTGCTGACCACAAAAACATCGTGCGTGGTACCGCTTTCGGAACTCCGGCCAGTCCAATAGACGCCTTCTCCCCTTCAGCTGTAATGACCAATCCTACTGCCGGTCAGGAAATCAGCGGAAGCAAAACCTACACTTGGGAACTGCCTACATTGGCCTCTCGCTACAACGCATTCAAGCGTTGGGATGCATTCTCTGCTTCTAATACAATGGTTGCTGCCATCCTTTGGAAGAAGAATGGTACTGCTTACGAATTGGTGAATGCTGCTAAATGCGACGTTAAATAATTCTAAACACTATCCAACAAAAAACCCGGCATCAGCCGGGTTTTTTTATGTGCTTTTATGTCAGATTATTTACCCTTAAACTCCGGCTTTCGCTTTTCCACAAAGGCATTCATGCCTTCCTTCTGGTCTTCGGTGGCAAACAGCATGTAAAAATTCTTGCGCTCAAAGTATAGACCCTCCTGCAAGTGGGTATCAAACGCCTTCAATACGCTTTCTTTGGCCAGCTGCACCGCGATGGGAGATTTCTCGGCCACCACCACAGCCATTTTAATGGCCTCATCCAAGTACAGTTCCACGGGCACAATCTTATTAATCAGTCCGGCCTCTTTGGCCTCCTGCGCCGATATAAACCTGCCGGTAAGCACCATCTCCATGGCCCTTACTTTGCCCACCGCACGGGTTAATCGCTGTGTACCCCCTGCTCCGGGCATCACACCAATGTTGATTTCCGGCTGCCCAAATTGTGCACTTTCTGAGGCCACCACCATATCGCAGTGCATCACCAGCTCGCATCCACCACCCAGCGCAAAACCACTTACTGCGGCAATGATGGGCTTTTTGGTACGCCGTATGGCATCCCAGGTACTAAACTGATCTATCTGCAACATATCAATGGCATTTTTACCTGCCATTTGCTTAATATCGGCTCCGGCTGCAAATGCCTTGTCGTTGCCGGTAATAACAATGGCCCGTACCTGATCATCAGCATCGAGTTCTTTCAACGCATCTCGCACTTCCCCCATCAGCTGCAGGTTCAGGGCATTGTATTCTTTAGGACGATTTAACCTGATCAGCGCTACAAAAGGCGCCACCTGTGGTTCTACCAAAATAAATTCGTAAGCCATGCCGCGAAGATAAATGCTATGCGGCAGAATTGATTACTGCGACAGGCGTGGCAAAATCAACCTGTGGTAAATAAAAAATAAACCCATCGCAATGCCACAACCCACCAAACCGCCACATATCACATCCAGCGGATAATGTTTTCCCAGGTATACCCGTGAATAAGCCACCAGAGCAGCTATCAGCAACAATATATATCTTCTATAACTACGGTAATTTAACAACATTGAGGCCAGCAGCATGATGGCAAAAAAATTGGAAGCATGGCTACTCACAAAACCATAATTGGTGCGGTTTTCTTCGATAAACTTTGGTATTTCAGCCGCAGATTTTTCGGGCAACCGCGCATGATTACTTGCTGTAATATAGGGTCGCTGCCGTTTAAAGTACGGCTTCATTACCTTGGAAGTAAAACTATCCGAAATGCCAAAGGCCACCATCATTAATAGTACATGGGATACCCCGGTCTTCCACGGCTGATTTCTGAAAAACAAAAAAATCAACAACCCATACAAAGGCAACCAGCCGTATTTAGAACTGCAAAAAATCATAAACCCATCCAGCCATGTTGCAGACAAGGTTTGATTAATCAATTTAAACAGTGCAACGTCCCATTGTAACATACAGACTACATTTTTTGCGATACAAGAATAATGCGGGGCGAGGAATTTTCTGCAAAGGGCTCTAAAGAATAGTTACCAAAACGATGCCTGATTTGAAAACCTGCAGCAGCATGCAATGCCTGCAGTTGTGCTATGGAATATATTTTCACCGACTCTTCAAAATCATAGGATTGATTACCATCGGCAACATTAATTTTCTTGCGTATAAATCCGGAGTCAACATATTTATGGATTTGAAAGGTAATGCCCTCCCTGATTTCACCTTCTCGTTTTGGCAATTGCGGCAATACCGATGCTGCATTTAAGTAATCCTGAATGAACCAAGCACCGGGTTTTAGGGCGTTGTATATGTTACCAATTGCCCGTTGGTCTTCTTCATCGGTATCAAAATATCCAAAGCTGGTAAAAACATTGATGGCGGCATCCAGATGTTGGACCGGCAATGCATTCCTCATATCATGAACAGTATAGGATTCCTGGGCTGTTGCTATGGATTGGGCA
>Ga0315899_10001790_pt1 | contig 24265 bp, 27 predicted proteins | sample LakEriMetagenome_2_FD_203518 | JGI IMG/M metagenome (GOLD analysis project Ga0315899, IMG submission 203518) | Freshwater fungal communities from buoy surface, Lake Erie, Ohio, United States - Buoy 4 MA112 | ecosystem: Environmental > Aquatic > Freshwater > Lake | place: USA: Lake Erie, Ohio... | reverse complement strand
CAAATGGCACGTATGGCGGCAAGCGTGGCGAAGAACGCACAGGAATAATTTCTTCGGGCGGTTCAATCGGCGCGGGGGTCTGGCTATCGCCCTCGCCATCCGATTCTCGTTTTTGATGGAGACCCCCGATGGCCGATGACGCCAATGCATCCGACGACCGCCTGCGCCTGCTGATCGAACGCATCGAGCGCCTCGAGGAAGAAAAGAAGGGCATCGCCGACGACATCCGCGACGTCTATTCCGAAGCCAAGGCGGTCGGCTATGATGCCAAGGTCATGCGCCAGATCGTGCGCCTGCGCAAAATGAAGCCCGATGATCGCAGCGAGCAGGATATGCTGCTCGAAACCTACAAGGCCGCGCTCGGCATGGCGTGAGGCCCTGCGTTGCAGACCGCCCGCCCCGCCAGTCATTGAAATTTCGCAGGCCTGTGTTATCTCTCTAACACAGCAAGAGGAGTTTCAGCATGGCATCCCCCTGGAAAGACGCGCGCGGCATTATCGTCACCACCACCCCCACGATCGAGGGCCACCCGATCCAGGAATATTGCGGCATCGTCACCGGCGAGGTGATTGTCGGCGCAAACCTGTTCCGTGATCTGTTCGCCAGCGTGCGCGACATCGTCGGCGGGCGCTCGGGCTCCTATGAGCGCATCCTTGCCGATGCCCGCAATCAGGCGATCGAGGAGCTCCAGTCCGAAGCCGCGGCGCGCGGCGCCAATGCGGTGGTGGGGATCGACCTCGATTACGAGGTGATCGGCGACACCGGCTCGATGCTGATGGTGAGCGCCAGTGGCACGGCGGTGAAGATCTGAGGCGGCCTCATAACCAGCCGTAGTGACTGGCGAGATAGAGCGCGTTGTAGGCTGCGTGGTGCAGCATCGCCGCGCGCAGGCCCAGCCGGGTGCGGGTGTAGGCGAGCAGCAGCCCCCCGATGGTCTGCGGCAGCACCGCCAGCACGCCCCACGGGCTCGAAAGTGCCTCGTAATTGCCCAGATGCATCAGGCCGAACAGCAGGCTTGATCCCCATACGAACCAGTGAAAGTGGCGGGTGAACCACGCCGGCACCGCCGTATCGCGCTCGCGCGTCATCAGCCAGTGCAACAGACCCCCCAGCACCACCCCCACTCCCGCGAGTGCGACCAACTCGGCGCGCCCCTCGTCCATGAACAACGCTGCGAAAAACAGCGCCTCGGCAGCAAAGCCATAGACCGCAAAGCGCAACGCTGCGACGCGCCCGGTCAGCCAGCCGCGATAGACCAACTCCTCGAGCAACGGCGCGAGCAGGAGGTAGCCGAACAGGTCCTCGGCCAGCGTGGTATCCTCCGCGCGCTCGGCCGGAAGGAAGGGCGCATAACTGTCCGCCAGCGCCGTCAGCCAGGCCGCCAGCCCATCGAGCGCAAGGTCGAGCGCGAACACCGTCCCCAGCGCCAGCAGCAGCGCGCTTCCCCACGGCAGAGGCGCGCCATGTGGGGCCGGACAGGCCATGAACCGCGCCGCATCCACCACCCGCGTACGGATCGCCTTGGCTGTCGCAACGAGCGGCCTTGCATCCGGCTTCGCGCTCGGAGTAAGGCCGCCCCCTAGTTTTCCATCATCCCGGTGAAGTTCGTCCAATGGCAGGCCATTCCAAGTTCAAGAACATCATGCACCGCAAGGGTGCGCAGGACAAGAAACGCTCGGCTATGTTCTCGAAGCTGAGCCGCGAGATTACCGTGGCGGCCAAGATGGGTCTGCCCGATCCCGACATGAACCCGCGCCTGCGCCTCGCGATCAACGCGGCCAAGGCGCAGTCGATGCCCAAGGACAATATCCAGCGCGCGATCGACAAGGCGGCGCAGGCGGGCGGCGAGGATTATGTCGAGATCCGCTACGAAGGCTATGGCCCGGGCGGCGTCGCGCTGATCGTCGAGGCGCTGACCGACAACCGCAACCGCACCGCCACCAATGTCCGCACGGCATTTAGCAAGAATGGCGGCAATCTGGGCTCGGAAGGCTCGGTGAGCCACGGGTTCGAACGGCGCGGGCTGATCGAATATCCGGTAAGCGCCGGCGACGAGGAGACCTTGCTCGAAGCCGCGATCGAAGCGGGCGCGGATGACGTTGAGAGCTCCGAGGACGGCCACACGATTTGGACCGCTGCCGATGCACTGCACGGCGTAGCGGGCGAGCTCGAAAAGGCCTTGGGCGCGGCGGAGAATGTCAAGCTGGCGTGGAAGCCCTCGCTCAGCGTCGACGTCGATGAAGCCACCGCGACCACGCTGATGAAGCTGATCGACACGCTCGACGATGATGACGACGTGCAGACCGTGTGGGGCAATTACGAAATCTCCGACGAGGTGATGGAGAAGCTGGGCTGATCATCCTCGGCCTTGATCCGTCATTGTCCTCCACCGGCTGGGGCGTGATCCGCTCCGAAGGCGCGCGGATTGCGCATGTCGCCAACGGGCAGATCACAACCGATGCGAGCGCGCCGATGGCCGCGCGGCTCGCCGCCTTGCAGGCTGGGCTGGCGGCGGTGATCGCCGAGCACCAGCCGGGCCGCGCAGCGGCGGAGGAAATCTTCGTCAACAAGAACCCGAAATCGACATTGAAGCTGGCGCAGGCTCGCGGCTGCGTGCTGGCGGCGTGCGGCGCGGCGGGCCTTGTCGTCAACGAACACGCAGCGCGGCTGGTCAAGAAGGCGGTCACCGGCACGGGCGCGGCGGAAAAGGCGCAGGTTGTCACAATGGTGAAGGTGCTGCTGCCCGGCGTTGCGCTGGCGGGAAGCGATGCGGCTGACGCGCTAGCGGTGGCGATAGCCGATGCGCACCTTGGCCCGCGCAGTTAAAGGAGACCCCCATGATCCACCTCTACGGCATCCCCAATTGCGACACGGTCAAGAAGGCCCGCGTCTGGCTCGAAGCGCAGGGCCGCGCCACCACCTTCCACGACTACAAGAAGGAAGGCGCTGACCCCGAGCGGATCGCAGGCTGGATCGCTGCGGCGGGACTTGACGTGGTGGTCAACCGCAAGGGCACGACCTTCCGTGCGCTCAGCGAGGGTGACAAGGCGCTCGCCGCCAGCGCCGATACTGCGCCCGCGCTGCTGGCTGCCAACCCCTCGATCATCAAGCGCCCGATTGTGGAGCACGCGGGCGGGTTGCTGGTCGGCTTCAAGGCGGAGGAATGGGCCGCCGCGCTCGGCTAGGCCCAGGCGCCCTCCCCGCCATGAACCCGCTGGAGATCATCGCCGTAGCGCTCGGCCTCGCCAATATCGGCCTGCTCGTGCGGCGCAGCATCTGGAACTATCCGTTCGGGATGGCGATGGTGGCGCTTTACTTCATCATCTTCCGCGACGCGCGGCTCTATGGCGAGGCGGCGTTGCAGGTGTTCTTCTTTGCGGTGCAGGGCTGGGGCTGGTGGCTGTGGGCGCGCGCCGGAGGGCTGGCGCAGATGGTCAGCGTGGAGTGGATGGGCTGGCGCGCACGGGCGGTCTCACTGGCGCTGGTGGCGGCGGCAACGATCGGGATCGGCTGGGGCATGGCGCGTTTCACCGATGCCGCGCTGCCCTATGCCGATGCCGCGATTGCCGGTGCGAGCGTGGTGGCGCAGATCCTGCTGGCGATGCGGCGCGTGGAGAACTGGGCGCTGTGGATCGCGATCGATGTGCTGTCGGTGGCGGTCTACATCAACCGCGAGCTATACCTTACCGCCGGGCTGTATGTGGCGTTTCTGGTGCTGGCGACGGCAGGTCTGGTCGTCTGGGCCAAGGCCGCCCGCGACGGCGAAACAGTGGAAGCATGACGAAACGCGGCTTCCTGCTCGGCAAGTTCATGCCGCCCCACGCAGGCCACATGGCGCTGATCCGCGCGGCGCGGACGCTGGTCGATGAACTGACCGTGCTGGTGTGCTGGCTGCCCGATGATCCGATTGCAGGCGAGGCGCGGCTGGCGTGGATGCGCGAACTCCTGCCCGATTGCAGGGTTCTGGGGCATGGCGACAGCGTTCCGCAAGCGCCCCGGGATAGCCCCGATTTCTGGCCCGTGTGGCGCGGCATCGTCGCCGCGGCCCATCCTGAACCAATCGACTATCTCTTTGCGGGCGAGGATTACGGCGCGGCGTTGGCGCAGCAGGTCGGCGGACTGTTTGTGCCGCTTGGCGGACGGGTGCTCGGGCTGGTGGATGATCCGCTCTCGGGCCTTTCGGGCAGCGCGGTCCGCGCCGATCCGGCGGCGCATTGGGCACTGCTGCCGCGGCCCGTGCAAACCCATTACCGCCGCGCCATCTGCCTCCATGGCGCGGAAAGCACCGGCAAGACCACACTTGCAGCGCAGCTCGTGGCCGAGACCGGGGCGATCACGGTCAGCGAATATGGCCGCAGCCATTGCGAGGTGCACAAGCAGCCGCTCACCCGCGATGATCTCCTCCTGATCGGTCGCGCGCAGCAGGCGATGATCGCCGCCGCAAGCGAATGGGCCGGGCCGCTGCTGCTCGTCGATACCGATGCGCTGATGACCGCTGCCTGGTGCGAAATGCTGCTCGGCGAACGGCCCGCGGAACTCATGCAGGCCCCCAAGGCAGACCTCTATCTGCTGCTCGAGTCCGATCTGCCGTGGGTCGATGACGGCACACGCTTTTTCAGCGACCCGGCAGACCGTCACAGATTTGCAAGGATCGTGGCGCAGGTGCTGGAGGATGCAGGCGTGCCGTTTGTGCGGATTGCCGGGCAGGGACACGAAAGGCTCGCCGCCGCGCGCGCCGCGATAGGAGCGTTACATGATTAAGCCCCGCCTTGTCCTTGCTGCCTTGCTGGCTGTAGCCGCGCCTGTGGCGGCGCAGGACATGCTGATCATCGCCCACCGCGGCGCAAGCGCCGAGCGGCCCGAGCACACGCTCGCCGCCTATGAGCTCGCGATCGATCAGGGCGCGGATTATATCGAGCCCGATCTGGTCGTGACCAAGGATCTGGTGCTGGTCTCGCGCCACGAGAACGAGCTGTCGGGCACGACCGATGTGGCGAGCCGCGAGGAATTCGAGGATCGCCGCCGCGACAAGACGATCGACGGACAGAAGATGGCGGGCTGGTTTGCCGAGGACTTCACCCTGGCCGAGCTGCGCACCCTGCGCACCAAGGAGCGTATCCCCAGCTTGAGGCCCGCCAATGCGCGGTTTGACGGGCTCTATCAGGTACCGACGCTGGCCGAGATCGTGAAGCTGGTGCGCGCCAAGGAGGCGGCGGCGGGGCGCCGGATCGGGCTCTACCCCGAACTCAAGCACCCCGAATTCCTGTTGCAGGAAGCGGGCATCGACATGGTCGATCTGCTGCTGCGCGATCTGCGCGAGCTTGGCATTACGGCGGCCGATCCGGTGTTTGTGCAAAGCTTCGAGGTTGGCCCGCTACAGCGCCTGAAACAGCGCAGCGACTTCAAGCTGGTGCAACTGGTCGCTCCCGGCGAAGGCCCGGCGGATGAACCCGCGATGCGCTATGCCGAGATGGTGACGCCCACGGGCCTTGCCGAAATCGCCAAATATGCCGACGCGGTGGGCGCGAATATTGCCATGGTCCTCAATCCCGATGGCAGCCCGACCGCGCTGGTGGCAGATGCCAAGTCGGCAGGCTTGGCGGTCCACGCCTGGGCGGTGCGGCCGGAAAACACGTTTCTGCCGCCCATGCTGCAATCGGGCACGGATCCCAAGGCGAAGGGCTGCGGCGATGTGACGCTGGCGCAGATGCTCGCCAAGGCTGGGGTGGCAGGCGTGTTCAGCGACGGTCCGCTGAAGCGCCGCAGATGTCCCTAGGTCCGCCGCGCGCTCAGGATATAGTTCAGCGCCATGTCGTCCGACAGGTGCAGCCCCTTGCCGGGCCGCCAAGCGATCCCGCGCTTCGCCGTGACCGTCAGCCCTGCCTCGGTTAGCAGTGCTTCGAACTCGTCCGGCGTGATGAAATCCTCCCAATGGTGCGTGCCCTTGGGGACATAGCCGACCGCTTCGGCCGCGCCAACCAGCAGCACGCGCGACGCCGCGGTACGGTTCGGCGTCGACATCACCAGCAAGCCATCAGGCGAAAGCCGCGCCGCGACATCGCGCAGGAACGCGGGCTTATCGGCCACGTGCTCGATCACCTCGACACAGGTGACGAGATCGAAGGTGCCGATATCGAGCCCCGCGACCTCGCCCGCCATGTAGCGGATGTCGAGGCCCATGGCTTCGGCATGGGCGCTGGCCGCGGCGACATTCTCTGCCGCCGCATCAACCCCCGTCACCGCCGCGCCGAGCCGCGCCAGCGGTTCGCACACCAGCCCGGCCCCGCAGCCGATATCCAGCGCGCCCTTACCCGCCAGCGGCCTGGCTTGGCCATCCGCGCCCGGCCAATGCGCGTCAATTGCCTGACGGATAAACCCCAGCCGCACCGGATTGACTTGGTGGAGCGAGGCCATAGGCCCCTTGGGGTTCCACCAGTCGCGCGCCAGCTTTGCGAAAAAATCCGCTTCTTCGGGGCGAATGGTAACATTTGATACGTTTGCGTTTCCCATGAAGCCCCCTTAACAGCGCGCGCATCCAGTCACCAGCCAGCAGGAGCGGCCCCTTGGCTCGTATCGTGATGAAATTCGGCGGCACCTCGATGGCCGGAACCGAGCGTATCCGCCGGGTCGCCAACATCGTGCGCGCGCAGGCCGCGCGCGGCGATCAGGTCGCGGTGGTGGTGAGCGCTATGGCGGGCGAGACCGACCGGCTGGTCAATTTCTGCCGCGAAGCCAACCCGCTGTACGATCCGGCCGAATATGACGTGGTGGTGGCGAGCGGCGAACAGGTCACCAGCGGGCTCCTCGCGCTGACCTTGCAGGCGCTCGGCTGCAAGGCGCGCAGCTGGCTCGGCTGGCAGCTGCCGATTCACACGATCGAGGCGCACGCCAAGGCGCGGGTCGAATCGATCGATTCCGACGCGCTGATCGCCTCGCTCGAAGCCGGCGAGATCGCGGTGATCCCCGGCTTCCAGGGGCTTTCGCAGGACAATCGCATGACCACGCTGGGGCGCGGGGGTTCGGATACCTCGGCAGTCGCGGTCGCGGCCGCGATCAAGGCGGATCGCTGCGACATCTACACCGATGTCGACGGGGTCTATACCACCGATCCGCGCATCGTCGCCAAGGCGCGCAAGCAGAAGGCGGTGACTTACGAGGAAATGCTCGAACTTGCATCGGTCGGAGCGAAGGTGCTGCAAACCCGCTCGGTCGGCCTCGCTATGAAGGAGGGCGTGCGGGTGCAGGTCTTGTCGAGCTTTATCGGCGAAGGCGCCCCGCCTGCCGATGATCTGCCCGGGACAATGATCGTCTCGGACGAGGAAATGGACGAATTGGTGGAGAAGGGCCTGATGGAACGCCAGCTTGTAACCGGCATCGCGCATGACAAGAACGAGGCCAAGGTAATCCTCACCCGCGTGCCCGACCGGCCGGGCGCGGTGGCGAACATCTTCGAGCCGCTCGCCGCGGCCAGCATCAATGTCGACATGATCATTCAGAACGTCGGCCGCGACAAGGGCGAGACCGACGTGACCTTTACTGTGCCGCAATCCGATCTCGCCCGCGCGCAGGCGCTGCTCGAGGATCGCCGCTCCGCAATCGGTTTCAACCGTATCATCACCGACAGCAAGATCGCCAAGATCAGCGTTGTCGGCGTGGGCATGAAGAGCCATGCGGGCGTCGCCAGCACGATGTTCCGCGCGCTTTCGGAACGCGGCATCAACATCCAGGCGATCTCCACCAGCGAAATCAAGATCAGCGTGATGATCGACGAGGACGAGACCGAACTCGCGGTGCGCGTGCTGCACACGGCTTACGGCCTGGATGCGGTTAGCTGACAGGTAGCCCGCTTTATCATTGTTAACTCTGTTAGGTTACACCTGTTCAACCTTTTGAGCCGCACTCTGGCCGCTGTCTTTCCAGCGGAATATCGGAGTGGCACCTCATGGCCATCAAGGCCCTCATCGATCAGCCTGCAACTGGCTCTGGCCAGCGCGCCGGAATGCGCCGCGCCTTGCGGCTGGAAGCCAGCGGGATGCTGCCAGGCGGGCAGGACGCGAATGTCACGGTCCACAACATTTCGGTGACGGGCTTGCTGCTGGAAACCGGCGTTGATCTTGCCAGCGGCGAAGCTTTCAGCCTCGCTCTGCCCGAGGCCGGCATCGTGGAGGCGGCGATCATCTGGCGCAGCGGGCAGCTTTATGGCTGCGCGTTCAGCGCCCCGCTCTCCCTCGCCGCCCTCGCCGCTGCGCAGTTGGCTGGCCTCCCGGTGACCGAGACCGCCGCTGCATCCATCCCGGTCACTGCTGCTCCGCCGCGCACCGGTGCAAGCGAATTGCTGGGCGTGCGGCTCAACCGTTTGCGGCGCGAGGCGGGATTGACGCTGGCCGACGTGGCAAACCGGCTCGGGGTCAGTAAGCCGACAGTGTGGGCGTGGGAGAAGGGCAAGGCCCGGCCGCTTCCCGAACGCATGGCCGCGATTGCCCAGGCGCTTGGCGCAGCGCCCGATGATCTGACCGAGGCAGCGGGGCACGAGACCGATATAGCAGCGCTGCTCGACGACTGCCGATCGCGCATCGCCCAGGCCTGCGGCACCAGCCCGGGCGCCGTGCGGATCATGCTCGAACTGTAATTTCCAAAAGGCTCCCGCAACCAGAGTCGATACTTAATGCAAGCATGACGTATGGAATGGACTGGCCATACGAAAATTATGGTAAATGAAATCCGGAGGTGATTCGTTTTTTAGTCTAGTAAATTTACATAGTTTACACCGCAACCAATTTTATTCGAGAAGTACAGGGGAAACGTTCCTCCTGAATGAATTTCTTTTATTACCAATTAAATATGAATAATGGCGAGTTGGCGAATATTTCGTTAGACCGCTGGGGCACTGTCGGTATGAAAATTGGTTTAAGTGACGTCGAAGGCCGCGTGTTGCATGGCCTGATCGAGGAATCGTCCGGCGATATCGTGATCAGGCTCGACCGGCGCGGTTTCATCATTCACGCATCGGGCAATATCGCCGAACTGGGGTTTGATTTCGGCGCGACTCTGCTGCTCCCGCACATCACCGATCTGGCCGAGTCCGATCATGCCGCCGCCTTGGGCGAGCATGTCGGCGCGGTGCTCGCGGGCGAGGCGCGGTCCGGCTGGATCGAGTTTCCGATGGCTGCATTCAACGCCGGCGAGGACCCCGCCGGATACCTGCCGCAACCGCGCCGCTGGTTTGCGATCAGCCTGCGTGCGATGCATGATGCCGCCGATCCGGCCGGAACCCCTGACGGGGCGCTGTGCCTGATGCGCTCGGTGCAGCGGCTGCGGCTGCTGGAGGGCGAGCTCTACAACCGTGCGGTCACAGATCCGCTCACCGGCCTTGCCAACCGGCAGGCCTTCTGCGCGAGTCTCAGGCGCCATCTGGCGGGCGGCGGCGGGCAGATCCTCTCGATCTTCGCGGTCGATGGGATGCGCGCGCTGCTGCTGCGCTACGGCCAGCGCACCGCGGACGAGGTGCTGTGGGGCTTTGCCAAGTTCCTCGAGACGATGGCCCAGACACCGACAACGCCCGGACACGAGGTCGCGCAGCTCGACGGCGAGCGCTTCGGCGTGCTGCTGCCCGAGATAACCCTGCGCACCGCGCGCGAATGGGCCGAGGATGTGGTGCAGACCTTCGCCGGGCTTGCCGCCCACACGTCCGCCCGTACCTCGCAGCTCTCGGCCAGCGCCGGCCTTGCGCGGGTGGAATGCACGGTCGACTGGACCTTGCGCGAGGCGGAGCTGGGTCTGGTGCTGGCGAGGGCAGGTGGCGGAAGGCGGGTGGCCGTGGCGGGGCATCGCCGGCCCGCATAACTGGACTCATGCGGGCGGTTCGCTAAACCGCCCCCATGAGCCACATTGCCACCATCCTGCTGCTCGGTTCGGGCGAGCTGGGCCGAGAATTCGTCATATCCGCCAAGCGCCTCGGGGCGCGGGTAATCGCCTGTGACAGCTACGACGATGCCCCCGCGATGCAGGTGGCCGACGCGCGCGAGGTGTTCTCCATGCTCGACGGCCCGGCGCTGCGGGCGGCGGCCGAGAAGCACAAGCCCGACCTTATCGTCCCCGAGATCGAGGCGATCCGCACCGAGATGCTGGCCGAGCTGGAAGGCGCCAAAAAGCGAGGGGGCTTCACCATCGTCCCCTCGGCCCGCGCCGCGCAGCTGACCATGAACCGCGACGCGATCCGCGATCTGGCAGCAGGCGAGCTGGGGCTTGTGACCTCGCAATACGGCTATGCCGAGAGCTTCGCCGAGGTGCGCGAGGTGGCGGAGCGTATCGGCTATCCCTTGGTGATGAAGCCGGTCATGTCCTCCTCGGGCAAGGGCCAGAGCAAGGTCGAAGGGCCCGAGGCGCTTGAAGCCGCATGGGAATACGCGGTCGCCAATATGCGCGGCGACCGGGCTCGGGTGATCGCCGAGCAGTTCATCGCCTTCGACTATGAAATCACCCTGCTGACCGTGCGCCATTGTGGCGGGATCAGCTTCTGCCCGCCGATCGGCCACCGCCAGGAGCGCGGCGATTACCGCGAAAGCTGGCAGCCCGCCGCGATGTCGCCCGCCGCCCTCGCCAAGGCGCAGGACATGGCCGTCAAGGTCGTTATGGCGCTGCAAGGCGGCGGGCGCGGCTGGGGGCTCTACGGGGTCGAGTTCTTTGTGAAGGGTGAGGAAGTGATCTTCTCCGAGCTCTCCCCACGCCCGCATGACACCGGGATGGTGACGCTGGTCAGCCAGGATCTGACCGAATTCGATCTCCACGCCCGCGCCATCCTCGGCCTGCCGGTGCCGGGAAGCATCGCCGCCCGCCCCGCAGCCTCGGCGGTGATCCTCGCCGACCGGGACAGCGACAGCTTCGCCTTCGAGGGGATCGGCGAGGCGCTGGCGCTGGGCGACACCAACGTTCGCATATTCGGCAAGCCCGTCACCCGGCCCTATCGCCGGATGGGCGTGGCGCTGGCCCGCGCCGGTGATGCGCCGGCTGCGGTCGAACTCGCCAAGCAGGCCGCCGCCGCCGTGCGGATTGTCTATTCAACGACAACCGACTAGGGCGCGCGCGATGACCACCTATCCCAAGACCGCCGCCCTGATGAAGCGCGGCACCGACTTCCTCGGCTGCGAGACCGCGATCCTGTGCGGCGCGATGAGCTGGGTGAGCGAGCGCAACCTCGTCGCCGCTATCTCCAACGCGGGCGGCTTCGGCGTGATCGCCTGCGGGGCGATGACCCCCGAACTGCTCGACACCGAGATCGCCGCGACCAAGACGCTCACGTCAAAGCCCTTCGGCGTCAACCTCATCACCATGCACCCGGCGCTGTTCGATCTGATCGCGGTGTGCCGCAAGCATGGCGTGACCCACGTGGTGCTCGCGGGCGGCATCCCGCCCAAGGGCTCGGTCGAGGCAATCAAGGCGGACGAGAGCGGCATCAAGGTGATCTGCTTTGCGCCCACCCTTGCGCTCGCCAAGAAGCTGCTCCGCTCGGGTGCGGACGCGCTGGTGATCGAAGGGATGGAGGCGGGCGGCCATATCGGCCCGGTCTCCACCTCGGTGCTGGCGCAGGAAATCCTGCCCGAGCTCGCCGCCGATCACCTGATCATCGTCGCCGGCGGCATCGGCCGCGGCGAGGCGATTGCCTCCTACCTCGAAATGGGCGCGGCGGGCGTGCAGCTCGGCACGCGCTTCGCCTGCGCGACCGAGAGCATCGCGCACCCCGATTTCAAGAAGGCCTTCTTCCGCGCCTCGGCCCGTGAGGCGGTCGCCAGCGTGCAGGTCGACCCGCGCCTGCCGGTGATCCCCGTGCGTGCGCTCAAGAACAAGGGCACCGAGCAATTCACCGCCAAGCAGCGCGAAGTCGCCGCGCTGCTCGACGAAGGCGGGATCGACATGGCCGAGGCGCAGCTCCAGATCGAGCACTTCTGGGCCGGTGCCCTGCGCCGCGCGGTGATCGAGGGCGATGTCGAGAACGGCTCGGTCATGGCCGGGCAGTCGGTCGGCATGGTGACCAAGGAAGAACCCGCTGCCGATATCATCGCCGAGCTGATGAGCCAGTGCGAGGCGGCGCTGGCGCGTTAAGGTGGAGCGGCCGCCCTACCTCATTCACACCAACCGCGAATTGGGGCTGATGATGGCCGGGCACAAACCCCTCTCGTGGTTCATGGATGGCGAGGGACGCTTCCCTGAGATGCTGCTGCGATACTTCCGAATGTTCGACCGCCACGTCACGACAGGCCGAATTCTCCGCTTCGACCGATTCCAGCCTAACGGCTGGAACGACGATCGTTGGCATCACGTTATCTTTGTCTTGCCGGGGGAGGAGCACCGCATGGAGGCGATGTGGGCGCTGAAAACGTCAGACGGCCCGTGGACTGATGAGCACGAGCGCCGCGAAGGCCTCCTTTACGGCTACACGCCGGAGCAATGCGAATGGTGGATTGCGCAGCGTCGGCGGTTTCGCGAAGAAGGCAAGCAATGACCCAACCCCTGATCCTCACCCTCGCCTGCGCCGACCGGCCCGGCATCACCGCGCGGGTCACCGGCTTCCTATTCGAGCGCGGGTGCAACATCCTCGACGCGCAGCAGTTCAACGACCGCGCGGGCAACGGGGGTGAGGACCGTTTCTTCATGCGCGTGGTGTTCGATCCCGACGGCTCGACCGCCGACGGCCTGCGCGCCGATCTCGCCGCACTGGCGGGCGAATATGCGATGGACTGGAAGATGGCGACCGAGGATCGCCCGCGCCGCACCATCATCCTCGTCAGCAAGTTCGATCACTGCCTCGTCGATCTGATCTATCGCTGGCGCACGGGCGAACTCGCCATCGATCCGGTGGCGATCGTCTCCAACCATCCCCGCGAAGCCGCGATCCGGGTGGATATCGGCGACATTCCCTTCCACCACATCCCCGTCACCCCCGAAACAAAGCCCGCTGCCGAGGCAAGCTTGCGCGCGCTGGTGGACGAGACGGGCGCCAAACTGGTGGTGCTGGCGCGCTATATGCAGGTGTTTTCGGACGAACAGTCCGCCCATTTCGCAGGGCGCTGCATCAACATCCACCATTCCTTCCTGCCCGGCTTCAAGGGTGCGCGGCCTTACCATCAGGCCCACGCACGCGGGGTGAAGATCATCGGCGCGACCGCGCATTTCGTCACCGCCGACCTCGATGAGGGCCCGATCATCCATCAGGATGTCGAGCGCATCACCCATGCCGATTCCCCTGAAGACCTGGTGCGCAAGGGCCGCGATATCGAGCGCCGGGTGCTGGCCGAAGCCGTGCGGCTGTGCGTGGAGGAGCGGGTGCTGATGAACGGCAACCGCACGGTCGTGTTCAGGGGTTAGGGATGTTCAGGGGCTGATCCAGCCCAGCGCCCGCAAGTCCGCAATCCGGCTGCGGCTGACCGGCGCGGCCAGCCCGCCCTGCAGCACCAGCCGCACATCGCGCCCGGCGCGCTGCTGTCCGGTGACCGCCGAGCGGGCCACCCACCAGCTGCGATGCACCTGCGCGCCGGTGCCATCGGGCATGAGCGCGGCGGACTCGGCCAGCGTCATCAGCACCAGCGCGCTGCGCCCCTCGGCGATGACGCGGACATAGTGATCCTCTGCGCTGAGCGCGAGGATCGGGGGGAATCCGGGATCGAGCCGGCGATGGAGCGCCGAGGCGGCGACCCCGGGGACCGGCGGCGCAGGTTCGGGTGCGGGTGCGGGAGGTGACTCAGGCTCTGCCGCCTCCCCGGCACGGGCGTAGATCGCGAAGAACAGCAGGAAGAACCCCGCGCCGATGCCCAGCACGATCAGCCACAGCTCGGCAAAGCCCGCTCCGAACATCGCCGCGGTGCCGCCGGTCAGGCCGGCCACGGCAAAGGCCACCGCCAGCGTGGTGAAAGGCACCGCCAGCAGATAGCCCCAATCGGGGGCAAGGCCCAGCAGTCGCGCCATCGCCTTGCCCACCCGCGCGAACAGAACGAAGGCCAGCCATGCCGCAACGCTCCCGCCGATCCACCATGCCAGCCGCGCGCCAAGCGGCAGCGCGCCCAGCGGCACCAGATCGAACGCGGCCACCAGCGCGCCAACAGCAGCCACGATCCCGGCTTCGGCCATCAGGCGCTCAGGCGCGGATAGTCGCAGCGCGTCCATTCACGAAGCTCTGCGGACCATCCGCGCACGTCCGCGACAGCCCGCGAATTGGGGGCTTGAGCATGTGCCGGAATGTCCGTTTTTCATTGGCATCCCATAAATCGCAAGCTCATACGGAGGCAAGCATGAGCCAGCAGTCCGAACACACGCACACCAGCACCGGCGCCCGGGCAGCAGGTGCGCCGCCCATCAGCGTCAAGGCAACGATTGCCATGACCATCCTTGTCACCGCCGCGCTGACCATCCTGTCGATGCTGCTGGGTGGCTTCGGATCGGGCAGCCTGGCCACCCCACAGGCCCGCGCGATGTCGGCGCCGATCATGCTCCACCTTGCCACGGTGGTGCCCGCACTGCTGCTCGGCCCGGTGGTGCTGCTGCGGCGCAAGGGCGATGCGACGCACCGGCTGCTGGGGCGTATCTGGGCGGTGCTGATGCTGGTGACGGCGATCGCCTCGGCCTTCATCCGCACGCCCGGAGCGGGGATTGCGGGCACGGGGTTCAGCTTCATCCATATCTTTACCGTCTGGACGCTGATCAACGTCCCGCTCGCGGTGCTGGCCGCGCGGCGCGGGCAGATCGCCCGGCATCGCGGCATGATGACCGGGCTCTATGCCGGACTGGTAATCGCCGGGACCTTCACCTTCATTCCCGGCCGCCTGCTCGGCAGCCTCGTCTTCGGCGCGCACTGATGCATTTCGGGAGGTGCGCCCTGCGCGCGGCCGGGGCATGATGCACCCATGATCGTCCAGCGCCTCGACCATGTGAACATCATCACCGACCGCCTCGCCGAGACCGCGCGGTTCTATGCCGAGCTGCTCGGTCTGGAGGAGCGCGACGGGCCGCTGCCCCTCCCGCCGCATCAGGTGCGCTGGATGTATGACCATGCGGGCAACGCGATCCTGCACCTCAATTCGGTCGACTGCCCGCGCGCCTTCGATCGCGACGTCGCGCCGGGGGCGGAGACCGGCGCGATCCATCATGTCGCCCTGCGCTGCGGGGCGTTCGAGGAAGTGAAGGCGCGGCTCGACGCACGCGGCGCCGATTACCGCATCAACGACCTCTCCAGCATCGGTCTGAAGCAGATCTTCACCGCCGATCCCAACAACGTGCTGCTGGAGCTCAATTTCTTCGCCAGCTAGAGCGGCAGGTCGATGGCCTGCACCTCGGTGCCGATGGCATAGAGCCGCTGGCCGGTGGCGGTCGGCACGGTCTGGAACTTGTTGGCGGCGCGGGCAATCGGCGCGCGCTCCCATGTCACGCCGCCGTCACGGGTCGCAAAGCCGCCCGCTGCCGTGCCGACGAAGCCGACATCCTTCGAGACGAAGCCGATGCCGAACTGGCGCGCGGTCTTGTCCTGCGCCATTTCGATCTCACGCCAGCTTCGCCCGCGATCATCGCTGCGGATCACCAGCTGGGTCGCGCGGGCAGGATCATAGCTCTGCACCGTGGCGTAGCCGGTCTCGCCGCTGTCGGGGAAGCTCGCCTTCCAGATCAGCTCGAACTTGCGGCCCGAGCGATAGACTTCCTTCCATGTCTTGCCGCCATCCTCGGTGCGCAGCACCAGCCCTTCGGCCTGCGCCGGATCGGCGTTGGTGGCGGCAAAGACGAGGCCGGTGTTCTCGTCGAAGAACTTTACGTCAAGGATCATGCCGGCATGCGCGCTCATGTCGATCACCGACCAGCTTGCGCCGCCATCGACCGAGCGCAGCATCCCGGTCGGCCCGCCAACCCGCCCGGCGGCATGGATCACGGTGCGCGGCTGCAGTTCGCCTTGGTAGATCCGGCGGGTCAGCAGGATGTCGATCGCGCAGACGCCCTTGATGGTCACCTCGCCGGTATCGACCGCTTCCCACGTCACCCCGCCATCGCGGGTGCGGTAGAGCGGGGTCGTGTCGGTGACGTCGGGGTAATAGTCGGTGCCGATATTGCCGATGAAGCCGTTTTGCCGGTCCACGAAGCCGACCGCGCGCACGAAGGTGCCGGGGCGGCTGGCGATCTTCTGCCAGCTGGTGCCGCCATCGGTGGTGCGGAACAGATCGCCCGCGCCGGTGCCATACCAGCCGTGGGTGGCATCGACGAAGCTGATCGAATCGCGCTTGCCGCGATAAGCCTCGGTCGTGAAGGTCTGCCACTCGCCGCTCGCCGCACTCTCTGCAGGAGCGGTAGGCTGGGCAGCGAGGTGCTGGACACCTGCTCCCGCCCCCACAGCCAGCGCGAGTGCAGCAAAGGCTGCTGTATGCTTCATCATCATTGCGTTGCGACCCCCTGAACGGGCGCGGCTACTTGCGGGCGATTTTCTTCCCGCTTTCGAGCGCCTTGTCTGCGTTGGCGCGGTGGATGACATAGGCGCGGATCGCTTCGATCTCGGCTTTCGACAAAGAGCCGACAAAACTCGCCATACCGTTGTCCTTGAGGATGCCGCCCTCGACCACCGCGTTCCACGCCTGCGCGCTTTCAAGCGAACCGGCACGGCGCAGATCGGGCAACACGGTCGATCCGACTGCGCCCGGCGCATGGCACACCGCGCAATAGCGGCCATATTTGGCCTGCCCCAGCGCGATCACCTCGCGCGAGGCCTTGCTCGGCGGGGGATCGAGCGGGAGATCCGCCAGCGCAGGCTCGGGCGGCAGGGTGGCCTTTCCACCGAGCTTGAACACCAGCAGGCGTGAGATGTTGCGCACCGGCGCCTTGCGCTTGATCAGGTCACCATCGACGCTGAGCGCATAGGCTCCGCCCCAGCCTGCCAGCACCGCGACATATTGCGCGCCGCCAACGGTATAGGTGACCGGCGGCGCGACCACGCCGGTCTGCGCGGCAAAGCTCCAAAGCTTCTTGCCCGTGCCCGCATCATAGGCGTTGAACTCGCTCCCCGTGGTGCCCTGGAACACAAGGCCGCCGCCGGTGGCCAGCAAGCCACCGTTCCACGGGCCGGGGTGCTCCACATTCCAGCGCGCCTTTTGCGCCACCGGATCCCACGCCACGAGCCTGCCCTTGAGCGTTCCGGCGACCTGCTTGCGGAAGCCTTCGTCGGGCGGCACATCGCCCGCACCCAGATTGAAGCCGACATTGAAGCCGCGCGCGGTGTCAGGCTTCCAATTGGCCTCGGGCGCGTAGAGCATACCCGCCTCGAAGGCCGGGATGTAGACCAGCTTCTCCTTCGGGCTGAACGCCATCGGGTGCCAGTTATGCCCGCCCAGCGCGCCCGGCGTCACCAGCGCAGGCTTGCCGGTCTTGTCCACCCGCGTTTCGGGGTTTTCGATCGGGCGGCCGGTCTTGGGGTCGATCCCGGAGGCCCAGTTGACACTGACATAGGGCTTGGCGGAGATGAACTTCCCCGTCTCGCGGTCGATGACGTAGAAGAACCCGTTCTTGGGCGCCTGCATCAGCACCTTGCGGGGTTTGCCCTCGATTTCCATGTCGGCAAGGATGATGTGCTGCGTGGCGGTGTAATCCCACGTCTCGCCTGGCGTGGTCTGGTAGTGCCAGACATATTCGCCCGTCGAAGGCCGGATCGCGACGATGCTGGAGAGGTAGAGGTTATCGCCCTCGCCCGTCCCGTCAGCGCCTGGCGAACGGTAGGCGCGGTTCCATGGGCTGCCATTGCCGACCCCGATATAGAGCAGATCAAGCTCGGGATCATAGGCCATCGAATCCCACACCGTGCCGCCGCCGCCGATTGCATCGGAAGCGCCGAGCACATCCATGTTCCACGTCTCGGCCGCCTTTTGCAGATACGCGGGCGCGTTCTTGGGATCGCCGCCTTCGGGAACGGTGTAGAAGCGCCAAAGCTCCTCGCCATTGTCGGCGGAATAGGCCGCGACATAGCCGCGCACGCCAAACTCGGCGCCGCCATTGCCGATGATCACCTTGCCATCGATCACGCGCGGCGCGCCGGTGATGGTGTAGCTGTTCGACTGGTCGACGGTGACCTTCTCCCACGCGACCTTGCCGGTTGCGCGGTCGAGCGCCACCAGCCGCCCGTCAAGCGTACCGAGGAACAGCTTGTCACCCCAGGCCGCCAGCCCGCGGTTCACCGTGTCGCAGCAGGCCTTCACAGCCGTCTCGCCCGGCACCTTGGGATCATATTCCCACAGCTTGGCGCCGGTGGCCGCATCAAACGCCTTTACCTTGCTCCATGCGGTGGTGAGATAGAGCTTGCCGTCCATCACCAGCGGGGTCGCTTCCTGCCCGCGCGCGGTGTCCATATCGGCAAACCACGCAAGGCCCAGATCTCCCACGGTGTCCTTATTCACCGTGTCGAGCGGCGAATAGCGCTGTTCGGAATAGGTGCGGCCGTGGCTGATCCAGTTGGCGCTGTCGCCATCCGCGCTCACCAGCATTGCGGTGGTGATGCCACCCGCCGCACCCGTGCCGCTTTCGCCTCCAAAGATCTGGCTGCAATTGGCCAGCATCCCGGCAGACAGCAACAGACCCGTGCTCGCGGCCCAACGCATCAGCTTCATTGATCCCACTCCCTGTATTTTACGATTATATTGCCGCGAGAAACTTCGCTTGTCCATGCCTGCCCACCGTGCCTATCTGGCGCGGTCGAGGGGCAGACAGGAGAGTTTCGATGTGCGATGAGAGCAAACTGGACGAATGGGCGCGGGCGACCATCAGCCGCCGCCAGTTCGGCGCATTGACGGGCGCTGCGGCGCTGGCGGCCTGCGCCTCGGGCGAGAGCGCGGGTAATGCGCAGACCCCCATCCCAGGCCTCAAAGAAAAGGGGGTCACCTTCGCCACCACCGACGGGACGATGGACGGCTTTCTGGTCCAGCCCGAAAGCGGCAAGCACCCGGCGGCGATCCTGTGGCCCGACATTGCCTCGATCCGCGAATCCAAGCGCATGATCGCCCGCAAACTCGCCAGCGCGGGCTACACCGTGCTCGTGGTGAACCCCTATTACCGCGATGTGGCGGGCGAGCAGTTCGCCGATTTCGCCGGCTTTATCGCAGGCGGCGGGTTCCAGAAGGTCGGCCCGTGGCGCAAGAAGCTCGATGCGGCCGCGATCATGCGCGATGCCAGCGCTATCGTCGCTTGGCTCGACAGGCAGGACGGTGTCGACAAGGCCAAGGGCATCGGCACCCAGGGCTATTGCATGGGCGGGCCCTTCACCGTTTGGAGCGCAGCAGCCGTGCCCGGTCGGGTCAAGGCAGCGGCAAGTTTCCATGGCGGCGGTCTGGTGCGGCCCGACAATCCGATGAGCCCGCATGCGCTGCTCGGCAAGGTTGATGCAAGCCTGCTGATTGCCGTGGCGCAGGATGATGATGCCGAAGCGCCCGCGGACAAGGTGACCTTCGCCGATGCCGCCAAGGCCGCCGACGTGAAGGCGACTGTGACGGTCTATGCCGGCGATCACGGCTGGATGGTGTCTGACAGCCCTGCCTTTAATGCCGAGGCCGCGGCGAAGGGCGAGGCCGATATGCTGGCGCTCTACAGCGCGGCGCTTTGACTTTCCTATCGGGCGTCGAGGGCGCTAGGCTTGTCCCCGATGTCTGCCGGTAATGCCGCCCCGCTCAGCACCCGCGCGCCGCGCCTTCGCGGCAGGGGCGTTTCAGGACGTGGATTTTCCAGTTCTGGACAGCGTCTCATGTGTCTCTAACAGGCGCGCAGCAAGCCGGCAGGACGGCGCGCGCGCTAGACGACTCAGCGCGCCTTTGCCCGCTCGTTGGCCGCGCCGAAGCGCCCGTGCTGGCGGAAGCGCAGCATCCACTTGTCGAGGAACAGGCCGAGCGGCTTGGCCTCGATCCCCAGATCCGCCAGCGTCAGCGCGCCCTCGCCGACGACATTGCCGGCCTTGAGCAGCGTCCACTGGTCGCGGCTCATAGGGGTGCCGGGGAGCGCGGCAAAGGTCGCCGAAAGCCCGTCGGGCATGGCGAGAAGCACGCGCTTGCGGCCCTGGGCTGCGGCGATCCGCTCGTGGATCTCCATCATGCTGAGCTGTTCCGGCCCACCGAGCTCATAGGTGTGGCCGCCGTGACGTTCGGGGTGTTCAAGTGCCACCGTCACCGCCTCGGCGACATCGTCGGCATAGACCAGCTGCAGTTTCACCGCAGGGCCGAACACCGGTAGCACGGGCAACATCTCGATCATCCCACCGAACAGGTTCAGGAAGTTGTCGTCCTTGCCGAACACGATCGAGGGCCGCAGCACAGTCGCCTGGCCGAAGCCCGCGAGCACCGCCGCTTCGCCCGCCGCCTTGGCCCGCGCATAGCCCGCGCTCGAGCCAGCATCCGCGCCGATCGCGCTGACATGCACAAGCGCGCGCACGCCCTTGGCCGCCGCGATCCGGGCGATCGTGCCGGGCGCCTCGCCCATCACCGCGTCGAGATTGCCGCCGAACACACCAACCAGGTTGACGACATAGCTCGCCCCCTCAAGCGCGGCTTCGACATGGCTTTGCCGGGTAATGTCGCAGGGCATGAATTGCAGCTGCCCGAGATTGGCGAGCGGCTTCAGCGCAAAGCCCTTTTCCGGGTTGCGACTGGCAAGCCGCAGCCGCGCGCCGCGCGCGAGCAGGCTCTGGGCGACATAATTGCCGATATAGCCGCTGCCGCCGAAGATCGTGACAAGCTGGCCGGAAAGCGGAGAGGAGGTGGGCATGGTCAGGTTGCTCTTGCTGGCGGTCCGTGAATCTGTCCTGCGCCATGCGACAATGCAGCGGCGCGGGCAAGCGTTCCCATGGGTCCGCCGGCGCAATTGGTGGCGTCGGGAAAGAGAGTGAGGGCCCCGTGCAAGTTACCCGCGAGGTTTGCGTTGACAGCAGCCCCCCGCGCTCGCTAAAGGGCCGCGGCTACCCATCCTGCGGTCTCGATGATTGGCAGGTCCCGTGCCCAGATGGCGGAATTGGTAGACGCACCAGCTTCAGGTGCTGGCGCTCGCAAGGGCGTGGAGGTTCGAGTCCTCTTCTGGGCACCAGTTGCATATCTCCCGACGTAGCTTAGAGTATCGCCACAACGGCGGTATTCTGCTATTTTTCAGCGTCTTTCGTTGCGGAGTGTGCCTCGATGCGTCTGAGCAGTTCATCGATTTTGTGTACCCCTCTGTGTCCATGTACATGGCAGGAGTCGGCCGCATGTACACACCCATCGGTTGAGGGGGCGCGGTCATGGCATTGAACGATGTCGCATTACGCGCGCTGAAGCCTCAGACTCGCAGCTACATGGTCGCGGACGAAAAGGGGCTTTGCATCGAAGTCGCTTCAAGCGGCTCGAAGCTCTGGCGCTTTCGCTATCGGTTTGCAGGCAAACCGCGAAAACTCGCTCTTGGGTCCTATCCCGAGGTGTCACTGAAAGAGGCTCGCCTTCTGCGAGACGAAGCCCGAAGATCAGTTCGTGAAGGGACAGACCCCGGGGTGGCGCGCAAAACTGCGAAGCTGACAGCCCGCTTCAACGCCGCCAACACCTTCGGGGCGGTGGCCGAAGAATACATCGAGCACAAACTTGCGAAAGAAGGTCGGGCGGACGTTACTATTGCGAAGGCGAAGTGGCTTCTGCTTCAGATGAAGCCGCTATGGGACCAGCCTCTCGTCGATATAAAGCCAGCCGAGGTTTACGGCGTGCTTCGTCGCTTGGAGGGGCAACGGAAACACGAGACAGCGAAGCGCTGTCGCTCCTTTACCAGTCGCGTGTTTCGTTACGCCGCTGCAACCGGCCGGGCGGAGAGCGACCCCGCCGCAATGCTCGCGGGGCAGTTGATCGCTCCGAAGGTAAAGCATCATGCAGCAATCCTTGAGCCCGCAAAGCTGGGAGAGCTGCTGCGCAGCATCGATGCTTTCGAAGGCGCGCCGATTACCCGATTGGCTTTGCAGATTGCGCCGCACGTCATGGCGCGGCCCGGGGAACTGCGGCAGGCGACATGGGACGAGTTCGAACTCGACCAGAAGATCTGGCGTATCAAGCCAGAGCGCATGAAGATGCGCCGCCCACATGCAATCCCGCTGTCCGAGCAGGTTCTGGGTTACCTGCGCGAGTTGGAGCAGTTTTCTGGGCCGGAAGACTACGTTTTCCCGGCGTTTCACACAACGCTTCGCCCAATGAGCGAAAACACAATGAACCAAGCATTTCGTCGCATGGGTTACACCAGCGACGAAGTGACAGCCCATGGGCTGAGAACGACAGCTTCGACGCTTCTCAACGAAAGCGGTAAGTGGCATCCCGACGCGATCGAGCGTGCGCTTGCACACGGAGATAGCGATGCTGTCAGAGGCATCTACAATCGCGGGCAATACTGGGAAGATCGCGTTCGGATGATGCAGTGGTGGAGCGACTATCTCGATCGGCTCCGTGAAGGGGGGGACGTTGTTCCCCTCCGCTCGAGTACCTCCCCATGAGCGATGAGACCTTGGGTCTCCAGTGGGACCGGATCGAGGATTTATCTGGCTGTAAGTTTGAAGAACGACTCAGGAATGAGATCGAAAGCAATCTGCGGTGGTTTCGATCTTGTAGCGGCGAATATGCCGATGGAGTTCGCGCAAGCGATTTTGGCATGGCCCTGAAATCTCTCGAGAGAATATCGAGAACTGAATTCTCGAGATTTCAACTAGAGGCGATCGAAGAGGAACTGCGCACTGTGATGTGGTTCCTTGAAGTGATGTCTCACTCTGAGGACGATCCGGCTATAAGCAAGAAATACTTCCTCTATGTGAAAGTTTGGAATTGTATTGCCAAGGCCGGTGTCAAGCTCTCCCAAGGTAAAGGCACGCCAGACCACCGTCTATCGCATGCGCAGAAAGTTTTTCGAGAGATATGCCGACAGGCAGGCATCTTGTTCACTTCAGACCAAGCTTTGGCGAGTGCCCTCAAGAGGGCACTGCGCGACGCCGGACAACGGGGGCAGAAATAGGTCTCCCAATTTGCCCCCGTGACCGACACCTTTACGCGCCATAACTGATCTCCCCACACGCCACATGACGTGCGGAGGTCAGAATGAAGTACATCAGCATCAATGATTTTTGCGAGCGCTTCCAATGCAGTCGGTCGACTGTTTATCGCCTCGCTCGTGGCGGAGCGTTCGCGATCGTCAAAGTCGGAAGATCGAGCAAGATTGCTTTGGACGAAGCTGAAACGTGGGCTTCGTCCCTCCCCGTTATGGGAGGTAGGGCATGAGCAAGTTCAACGGCTTGACTTCGTTCTTTCTCCTGAGCGGCGGACTGAAGATATTCCCGTGCCGCGAAGGGGGCGCGGCCGCCAAAGCGCCGTACACGCGGCATGGGTTCAAAGAGGCAACCAATAACTCGGCAATAGTCGAAGTTTGGCGTTCTCAATTTCCCAATGCACTCTGGGGGCTGCCCTGCGCAATGAACGGCGTGCTGGTATTGGACGCGGACCGACACGGGAACGGCGACGGCGTAAGCAACCTTATGCGCATCTTCGACCGGCACCAGTTTGACTGGCATCAGGTTCCGGTTGTGGCCACCCCCCGAGGCGGATACCACTTCTATTTCCGCCGACCCAATGGAATGGGTCGAACACGCGGGGCTCTGTGCGAAGCAGTCGACATTAGGGACAATGCTTACGTCATCGCACCGGGCTGCGCGATGGCCGACGGTGGTCGTTACGAGCTCGTGGAGGGCGGTTTCTCCCTCTGGGCCGAGGTCATTTTCAAAGGTACGTTGAGACCGCCACCTGCCTGGTTGCTCCCACTGCTCCTCGCCCCTGCAGAGCCTCCGCGCAAGCAAGTGCATGCACAATTGGATGACGAGTTCCTCAGAAGTCGAATGCGGGGAATTATTCGTGTCGTCCTTGATGCCCAAGAAGGCCAACGCAACTCCACCCTATATTGGGCCGCGTGTCGATTTGCGGATTTGGTCCACGACAACCTTGTACTGCACGAATTCGCGCAGGCGCTGCTGGAGGAGGCTGGTGAACGTGTGGGTCTTTCCGCGTGCGAAGCAAGCGCGACGGCCGCAAGTGGCTTGCGCAAGGCGGGGGAGGGCGATCGCGATGCCCGCTAATCCTGCGAATCCCGCTAATTTTGTGCAAGCAGATGCCACAGGACTAATTTTGGAGGCGGCGGCCGAACTAGCGATTATCGGCGAAAAACGCGCTTTGTTCCGCGAGCTGCCGCCCCCACCCGACTTCCCAGTCGAGGCTCTTGGGCCGCTTCG
>Ga0315899_10001789_pt1 | contig 24267 bp, 22 predicted proteins | sample LakEriMetagenome_2_FD_203518 | JGI IMG/M metagenome (GOLD analysis project Ga0315899, IMG submission 203518) | Freshwater fungal communities from buoy surface, Lake Erie, Ohio, United States - Buoy 4 MA112 | ecosystem: Environmental > Aquatic > Freshwater > Lake | place: USA: Lake Erie, Ohio... | reverse complement strand
AAGCAAGCACACGGAATTGAAATTGCTGACCTTGATGCTGATGGATCTATTTACTATAAAAAAATGCACGATACACTGAGAAACTATTTCAAATGAATGAACAAGAAAAGATCAAAACAATCAAGATAAAAGTAGACAATGAAGTAAGCTCTACATTTTGTCTAGCCAAATGGCATCACGTGACCATGTATCTACAAACAGGAGAAACACATAGTTGTTATCATCCTGCTCCTCATAAGATTCCTTTAATTGAAGTATTTGACAATCCCAGTGCGTTGCACAACACTGAACATAAGAAGCAAGAACGTAAAATGATGCTAGAAGGCAAAAAGCCCGAAGGTTGTCAATACTGCTGGAACATCGAAGCAATGGGTCCCGATTATATTAGCGATAGACATATTCGCAATGCCAGTATTTTTACGGAAGAACGCTACAAGCAAACAGCCAAAGGCTCTTGGGACCAAAACATTAATCCTGAGTATATTGAAATCAATTTTGGCAATGAATGTAATTTCAAATGCGGATACTGCCATCCCAAATACAGTTCAAGATTCTTTAATGAGATTAAAGAACACGGTCCAGTGACCACAGTTAAAAATCATCGTTGCGACATTGACTGGATGAAGCTGTATAGTCGAGAAGAAGATAATCCATATGTAGATGCGTTTTGGCGTTGGTGGCCTCAGTTACGTAAGACATTGAATATTATGCGTGTTACTGGCGGAGAGCCATTGATGCACGTAAGCACGTGGAGATTATTAGATAAAATTAACAAAGAACCAATGCCCTGGCTTGAACTTAATGTTAACAGTAATCTTGGTGTCAAGAGCAGTTTAGTAGATCGATTATCTACCGAAGTTGAAAATTTAAAAGTTAACGATAAAATTAAAAATTTTAAATTGTTTACTAGTATGGACACATGGGGTCCTCGTGCTGAGTACATTCGTACAGGTTTAGATCTTTCGTTATGGGAACAAAATTTTCACACATATCTTACAAATACTACTAGTCCGATAACTTTTATGATTACATTTAATATTTTAAGTGTAACAACATTTAAATCTTTATTAGAAAAAATTCTTGAATGGCGTAAACAATATGGATGGTACGAGGATCGTAAAGAACATCGCGTAAGATTTGACACACCCTATCTCAGAGATCCTATTCAATATGATATGAACATACTACCAAAACAAGAGTTTATGCCCTATATGCACGAGCATCTTAAATTTATGGAAGAGAATGTTGACGATAATGCCAGCGATAAGTTTACCAGCGTTGAATATGAAAAATTTAAACGTGTAGTCGATTATATGGAGTCAACAAATTATACTATGGAAAAATTAGTTGAAGGTCGAAAAGATTTTTTCAATTGGTTTAGCGCCATGGATAAAAGACGAGATACTAACTTTTTACAAGCATTTCCAGAAATGGAAAGCTTTTACAAACTTTGCGAAATAGCCAATGAACAATATAGATAAAGATTTTTTATTAAATGAAAGCAAAGTATTTTGCATGTTTCCATGGATGCATTTAAATGTAACACCAAAAGGAGACATATACCCTTGCTGTAGTAACAACTATACTACTCCATTTGGTAATACAAAGCAAACAACATTAAAAGATGCGTTTAATAACGACAAGATGAAAACTATTCGTCTTAACATGTTAAACGAAACTAAAAGTGAAATTTGTACGTTTTGTTATAAGCATGAAGAAGCAGGTCCTCACAGTTTTAGAAATTATAGCAAAGAACATTGGGGAAAAGATTTTGACGAACTAGTGCCACAAACACAAGTAGATGGCACAATGCCAGATTTTAAAATGAAATATTACGACATACGTTTTAGTAATATTTGTAATTTTAAATGTAGAACCTGTGGTGCTGAATTTAGCAGTCAATGGGCCGCCGAACAAAAAGCAAATTTTGATCCTAATCATCCTATAGTTATTCATGCCGATGACGGTAAAGGCGATTTGCTTAATGAAGTACTAACACACATTGAACACATCGATCTTGCTTACTTTGCTGGAGGCGAACCTTTAATCACAGATGAGCACTACACTATCCTTGAAGAAATGATTCGTAAGGGTAGAACTGATGTAACTTTACGTTATAACACTAATGCCAGCAATATTAAATATAAAAATCATGACATACTAGACTTGTGGAAACATTTTAAACGTGTTGAATTAAGCTGTTCAATTGACCATTACGGCGAACGAGCAGAGTGGTTACGTCACGGTACAGATTGGGGTAAAGTTGAAAGTAACCTGCTTACTTTTAGACAATTAGACTATGTACATTTTCAAATAAACACAGTATTCAGTATTTTCAATTATCTGACTATTGGAGATTTTTATAACTATCTTAAGGAAAAAAATATTGTAAGATTGGACGACTGGTATCACAGTTTATATCTTGCCGTTCATCCTAGTTATTATTCTGCTAAAAGTATGCCAAAAATTTTAAAGGCAGCTGCAAAAGAAAATGCAGAAAAATTTATATCTTCTAACGGTCCTGAATGGGTGCTGTTAAACAATCTTGTAACAGATGCAATAAAATTTGCAGATGAAAGCAACACTTGGGATGAAAATAAAAAGACATTTTTTATGCATGTCTTGTCAACTGATAAAATTAGAGGTGAAAGTTTCATTAAAACTTTCCCAGAATTAAATAGACTTATGAATCTAACGGAGTAACAATGAAAAACGTAACAGAGCTTGTTGAAAATGGAAAACACTTTTGTATCCTTCCTTGGATTCATTTTCATGCCTGGCCAGATCGCAGGGTGTTGCCATGCTGTGTAGCTGACAGTAATAAACCAGTAGGTGAAATCAAATCAAATGAATCTATACTTGAAATGATGAACAGTGAAGAGTATAAGAAAATGCGATTAAACATGCTCAATGACGAACCAGTTGAAGCATGCCAACGATGCTACGATCTCGAAAAATTAGGCACGTGGACTATGAGACAAAGTCATAACAGACGCAGAGGACTTGATTTTGTTGACACAGTTGAGGACACTAATGACGATGGAAGTTTAAACGAATTTAAGTTAAAGTACATGGACATTCGTTTTAGTAATCTCTGCAATATGAAATGTCGTAGTTGCGGACCAAGCTGTTCTAGTCAATGGGCACAGGAATTTATTGACCAAAAAGGTGTTGAAGTTTTAAACAAACATTTTAACATGACTAAAATGGTAGTTAGTAACAACGATGATCAAGTGTTAATGACTAAATTAAAACCGTACCTTAAAGATGTAGTTGAAGTATATTTTGCAGGCGGCGAAATTATTATCACTCCAGAACATTATGAGTGTTTAGACTACTGGATTGAAAATGGTATAAATGAAACTATTGAGTTAAGTTATACAACAAACTTTAGCAGCCTTAAGTTTAAAGATAAAGACTTAATTGATTATTGGAAAAAATTTCCTAACTTAATTATTTGGGCTAGCCTAGACGGCATGGGACCACATAGCGAATTAATTCGTAAAGGTACTGATTGGGATAGGATAGAGAAAAACTTAAGAGAACTAAAAGAACTAGTACCCCACGCACAGTTCCAAATAACTCCTACTATTAGTATTTGGAACGTATTTCAATTTCCTAAATTCTTTGACTACTTGATCGACAACGAACTAATTGACAAGAATACTGTGCCTAGATTTAATCTTGCTACCAGTCCTTGGTATTCCAATATTATGATTCTCCCTGAATTCTCAAAAGAAAAGTTAGGTAGATTATATCGAGAATACATTCACAAGTATTCGTATAATCCTGAGATTAGCAACGGGTTTAAAATGATAAGTCAAAATTTAAAAAGCGGAGATCCTAACAAAGGTGGTATACAAGAGTTTATTAAATTTAATGACGAGTTAGACGCCGCTCGCAACGAAAGTATTTTAGATGTTATTCCAGAACTTAAAGAGGTCTATAGATGGGCAAAAAATTAATATCTATATTTGCTCCTGAGCCTTATCTAGCGGTTACATGGCAAGTTAATAATTTTTGTAATTTTAAATGTAGTTATTGTAATCCCGGCAACTGGGGAGGAAATTTTCGCAATGACGATAATTTAGATGTCTATTTAAAAAATCTTAAAATTATTATTGATAGGTATAAAAGTGTTGGGTACAAACATTATAAGTTTTTCTTTAGCGGCGGAGAACCAACTGCGTGGAAAAATTTTATTCCCATTTGCGAATGGTTAAGAGAACAGTTGCCTAATTGCACCCTAGCAGTTAATACTAACCTCAGTAGACCTTTGGCCTGGTGGGAAAAACATTATCACCTCTTTGATGACATAGTAGCTAGTTTTCATGTAGAATTTTCTGACAAAGAAAAATATAAAGAAAACAACATTTTTCTCTGCGATAAAGTAAATTACCTTTGTACAAAAATGTTAATGCACGAAGAAAGATTTTGGGAAGTTGTAGAATATGGCGAGCATTTGAAAACTGTAATGCCTAACTATTTTATTGAATGGACTCCGTTGTTTGATGAAATGAGTGTTAACGCTGGACCGTGGGAATACAAAGATCCTGAAAAGAAAAAGTTTATTGATGAACATAATGTAGAAATGAATTTTACTATTAATAAACCTCGCAAAGAAAGTAAAGCAGTAAGTTATAATAGATATTCTGACGGAACAAAATCTCCGACTAATAGTAATGAGATTATTGTTAACGGCCAAAACTTTTTTAAAGATTGGATATGTAGTGTTGGAGACTCAATCTTTATAAATCCGTCAGGTGATGTAAGTTTAGCCAGTTGCGGCCAAGGCGACAAAATTGGTCATATATTGCAAGATATTAGTGCAGTTGGTCCTAAAAAGATTATGTGCGGTAAAGAACATTGCCATTGCGGAACAGATATTATAATTCCTAAATTTGAAATGATTTAAATGTCTATAGTAAACAACGTAGTTCCTTATATTGACGGAAATAGTGAAATCTCTATGCGGGACGAAACTGTTCTTCCTCGAATGAGAAAGTTTAATGATGCACAGTATTTTTGTGTCGACTTTATGACAGGTGAAGGACTTGAGCATTTAAACAAAGTTGTTCCGTCTAATATTTTGATTTCAATTCGACGTAAACGAATCAAGTTAATTTTAAATAACAGCCATGAAGCGTTTCATTCTGTAGTTGATGGAATTTATAAATTTGTTGTTATTAAATTTAAAATTCCCGAAGAACAAATATTACTATTAAGCGAGTCTGCGGATATAGCTGTTGAAATTGGTATAGTATCTAAAAAATATAATTGTAAACCTATTACATCCGAATGGTCAAGAGTTTTTGAACTATCAACAAAGTGCGATGTAACTAGTATGGGTTATGTTTTACCGGATACTCTTAATATAAAAAATTATTCTAAAAAGTTTTTAAATTTAAACAGAAGATGGAGATTTCATCGACCTGCGTTAGTAGCATTTTTGGCTGCTAGAAATTTGCTAGATTATGGATATGTAAGTTTAGCAAAATCGGACGATAACAAAACTTGGGATAAAGTTTGGAACGACATTTTAGATATCCATAGAAATCATTATACAGAATTAGAGTTTTTAAAAAATAATAAAGATAAAATTTTATCATTGCCAGAGTTATTTGTAGATAGGACAGACATGGAGATTAACCATGTTACCTTATTGCAAAGTACTACTAAATTTTATGAAGAAACTTATTTTAGTGTAGTAAGCGAAACAAATTATTATGATTTTCTAGAAAAGGGAAGATTTTTAAGCGAAAAACTTTTTAAACCAATTGCAAATTTCCATCCTTTTATAATTGTAAGTAGACCTAACAGTCTAGAAGCAATTAGGTCTATAGGTTATAAAACTTTTCATCCGTATATTAATGAAGCATACGATCTTATTGAAGACGATGTAAAACGTATGATAGCCATAGTAGATGAAATTGAGCGTTTATCTAACTTAAATACAACTGAGCTAGCAGAGTTTTTAGATTTTTCTAAATCTATATGCAAATATAATTTTGATACTTTGCTTTCAAAATCGACCTTTACAACAAAATTATGTTAAATTTAAAAAAATATAAAAGATTAATTACAGTTGGATGTAGTTTTACAAAATATATTTGGCCAACCTGGGCAGATATTCTTGCACATACTATGCCAGACACAGAGTTTATTAACCTAGGAAAATCTGGAGCTGGCAACCCTTTTATTTCGTATAAAGTAGCTGAAGGTAACACTAAATTAAATTATACAGAGGATGATCTAGTTGTGGTAATGTGGACAACTTTTTGTAGAGAAGATAGATACGTAAACGATCATTGGCAGACACCAGGAAACATATTCACTCAAGCATATTATCCTGAAAATTTTGTTAAAAAATTCTGCGATACAAAAGGCTATATTTTAAGAGATTTAAATGTTGTAAGTTTGACCAAAGGATTACTTGATAGTTTGCCATGTGATTATATTTTTCTTACTAGTGTTCCTTGGAATTATCAAAATGAAGAAACACAAGATATTGGTAAAATATTGAATGTATATAAACCTGTAACTAGCATATGTTTGCCTAACTTATTTCAAACAGAAATGAGAGGACATTGGGACCATGGGCACGTTTATGATCACCCGCAACAGGGAATTAAATTTCAAGATTACCATCCGTCTCCGGCAAGATATTATGCATATTTAAAAAAAGTGGGTTTTGACATATCACAAGAAACCTACAAGTACGCTATACAATCTACTAAACTTTTAAAAGCTTGTCCAACTGTTGATGATATTCATCACACGTTTAATTTAGACGCTAATAACCCTCCAGTTGTGATGAATAAAGAAATAAAAATAGATTGGTTTTAACTTAATAAATAGTTTTTTGAGGAATATAAATGACTAAAGTTGCTATGATTGGTGTTGGAAAACTTGGGCAAGATTGCGCCGAAGTAATGGCAGAACACTACCAAGTAGTAGGCTATGACGTTGAGCCTAGATCGCCTGCTTTTCCTATGATGTCTTCAATAAAAGATGCAGTAGAAGACAGCAATTTTATTTTTATTGCGGCACCTACACCACATGACCCTATGTACGGCGGCGAAACACCGACAAGTCATTTACCAAATAAAGATTTTGATTACACTATTGTTAAGAATATTTTACAAGAAGTTAATAGACATGTTAACAAAAAACAACTAGTTGTTTTAATCAGTACAGTTTTACCAGGTACTGTAAGATCTCAATTAGAGCCCTTAATAACTAATGCTCGTTTTATCTATAATCCGTATCTTATTGCCATGGGTACAGTTAAGTATGATATGATTAATCCTGAAATGGTTATCATAGGTACAGAAGACGGCAGTTTAACTGGTGATGCACAAGAGTTAATTGATTTTTATAACCCTCTTATGAAAAATAACCCACGGTATGAAGTTGGGACTTGGGACGAAGCAGAAAGCATTAAAATCTTTTACAATACTTTTATCAGTACAAAACTAGCACTGGTTAATATGATACAAGATGTTGCAGAAACAAATGGAAATATCAATGTTGATGTTGTCACTAATGCATTGGCAAAAAGTTCTTATCGTATTATGGGGCCTGCATATATGACAGCAGGACTCGGTGATGGCGGCGCATGCCATCCAAGAGATAACATAGCATTAAGATATCTAGCTGACAAGCTTGACCTGGGGTATGATTTATTCGATGCTATTATGACAGCTAGAGAAGTACAATCTGAACGCATTGCTAAAAAATGTATCTCTCAAGGTAAAAATGTTACCATAGTAGGTAAAGCATACAAACCGGGTGTACATTATACTATCGGAAGCCCCAGTTTATTAGTAGGCCATTACATTGAACAGCTAGGTGGCAATGTAAATTATTATGATAAAAACACAGGCGATTTAGATTTAAAATCTGAGTGGACTGAAGTATATCTCATTGGTTACTGGGAAGAATGGGTAAAATATGTAGAATTCCCTAATGGATCTATTGTAATAGACCCGTGGCGCAAATTGCAAACTGTAGATGGTGCCAATTTTGAATTAATACACTACGGCAATTCTCGCCAAAAAAAAAATTAATTTTAGAACAAAGTAAAATTGATTTAAGCATTAAATTTTTAACAGAAGTTATTGGCGAGATAGACAGCAAGACTTTCTATGTTTATGCTGGAACATATTTCAATTATCCCTTTCCTAAAATAGAAACAGATCCAATAATAGATTCTATCAAATCGGCAATCAGTGCTGGATATAAAAGAATTTTATTTGACAATGTTAATGAAGCAGTTTACTTTGATCATATAAGAAAAATTCATAGAATTATTAGACAAATAAATGATTACAGCGTTTCTTACATATATCTGACCTCAGCACAAAATGGAAAAGAAGTATATCAAAACTATTGTTTAGAACAAAATATAGAACCATTACTTGAGATTTGTTGCAGTAGTGTTTTTGAAAATGTAATGAAAGAAAATCTTTCTGTTTTCTATCGTGAAACTAATCATCCAACAATTGAATACTTAATTCAAAAAAAATCTAAATTATTTTGTTGTCTTAACAAACAGTTAAGGGAACACAGAGTACTTCTTTTTTACAAAATACTTGACAGTAATCTTTTAGAAAAAACTTATTCGTCTTTTGAATATGGTATAGATGTGATAAATCGTATAGGTAATTCGCAGAAATATAAAAGAATGCGTAAATTATTTACGAGATACCAAGACATATTCCCGCTTCGCCTTAATGTCCCTGATGATAGATACAATCCAATTGATGTACGACTTGACGATATACACTATCACAATGACAGTTATTTTAGTTTGGTTACTGAAACTCTGTTTTTCAAAGAGCACAATGACTTTTTTCCGTATATAGATGCTAGGGATTCTATATTTTTAACAGAAAAAACATTTAGGCCAATTGCATTAAAACACCCTTTCATTTTAGCGTCAAGACCCTTTTCATTGCAGCATTTAAAAAAATTAGGATACAAAACATTTGATCCCTTAATAGACGAAAGTTACGATAATGAAATTGACGATCATGCACGACTGGACATGATTTGGAAAGAAGTTTTAAGGTTGTGCGAATTCAGCGATAGCCAATGGATTGAATGGCAGAAAGCTGTCAAAGAAATTCTTGATCATAATTATCAAGTATTGATGGAAAAAACGTGTTATCGTTTAGACACAGTAAATGTTTAGAAAAAAAACGGCTAAAATTAAAACTGTTAAATATTTGATAGGAGAATTAACTTGGATTTTAATCTACAAGGACTTGCTAAAAAAGAAGTAGTCCTGCCCGAAAAGCCGCCCGAAGATTTAGCTGATGCACGTCATATGTCTATGATGAAGGCCATTGCTCCCTATGCTAAAGCAACTGTACAAAAAAATCTTACTCCTGTTTACGTAGACTACAAGACTAGAAATACCAAATTAGTTTTAGTACTATGTCCAGAATGGAGTCCTTATATGCCTCCGTTTAGTCTTGCTAGATTAAGCGGTGTTGCTAAAAGTGCAGGATATGAAACTCATATTATGGATCTTAATGTTAAAGCATATCGCGCTCATCAAGAAGATTGGATCCCTAATAATAAACTTCCTTTTAGATTGTGGGACCCTGCAGCCAGTTGGCACTGGTTAGGGGAAACGTATATGAAAGATATACATCCTATTCTACAACCTATTCTTGAACAGGCAATAGAAGAAATAATAGAAATGAATCCGCAGGTTGTCGGTTTTAGTATGTACTACATCAGTGAAGAACCTACTAAATGGATGGCCCAAGAATTAAAACGCCGTGCTCCGCATATTAAAATTGCAGTTGGCGGACCTAACGCACACAAAAGTTGGTTTACTGTACATCCTTATTATGATTATGTTGTAGTAGGTGAGGGTGAAATTAATCTATTAAAGTTATTAGAAGATGTAGAAAACGGAGTAGAACATACTGAACCTGTTGTATTAACACAAGACGAATATGAACGTGTCAATATTAACGGACTTCCAATGCCTGATTACGAAAGCATTGACTTTAGTCTCTACGATTTGCCTAACGGAGTTAACACAGAGATTAGTCGAGGTTGTACAGCCAAGTGTACATTCTGTGAAGAAACACACTTTTGGAAATATCGTCAACGTCAATCAGTAGATTTAATTTCTGAAATAGAGTGGTTATACTATAACAAAGGTGTAGATGTTATCTGGTTCATTGATAGCCTAGTTAACGGTAACCTAAAAGAACTACGTGCCTTTTGTAAAGCAGTTGAAGCCAAAGGTCTAAAAATTAACTGGACAGGCTATGCTCGCTGTGATGGTCGCATGGACCTTGAGTACTTTAAAGATTTAAAGGCCGGCGGCTGTATTATGTTAAACTACGGAATCGAAAGCGGCAGTCAACATGTTCTAGATGACATGGCCAAAGGTGTTACTATTAAAGAAATGGAAGACAACTTTAAGCATGGCAAAGAAGTTGGTATCTATGCAGCTACTAATTGGATTGTAGGATTCCCTACAGAGACACTACAAGACTTTGCTGACAGCATGACGTTACTATGGCGTATGCGTAACATGAACATCAATAACGTAGGTGCTGGTGTAGGATATGGACTTGGTCCAGAAACTATTGTTGGACAAAACCCCCACAAGTTTAATATCAGCTGGCAAAAATATCAAGGACATTGGATCACTAATGATTTTACCAAGGGCGGCACACATGTCATGTCTCGTGTTAAAATAATGCATATGTTCCTAGATTTTATGACAGGCTGTACAGAAGTACCGTTTGGTTATCCTGTGAGATTTAATCTAGCTAAAGAGCACTATTCAATAAAGTTAAACAATCCTTATCTTGTAAAAGAAATTGAATATGAAAAATTTGATTACGATATAATTAAACCTAGCATTAATCCTTTTGCTGACGCACTAGTAAATGAGATGTGGCCATTCTTCCGTATGCTATGGAAAACTCGCGGTGGCTATGAAGCTGAGATTTTATTTAATCCTGAAATTGATTTGAAAGAATTTGGAACGCAGTATGGTCCAGGCATGTACAATGCAGTATTTAAATTTAAAATTTCAGATGACGGTGAGTGGGCTGCTGACTTTAAATATAAATTTGATCAAATTGATAATCCCTATGACGAAAGAGAGCCACCTCCTAGGGGACGTAAAGGTCCTTTCTATGCTCAAGACTATAGTCGAATGATGAGTAATACTGCAAAGCGAGCAAGAAAGTTAGCTAAACCAACATGGGATGTTGAAGCCGGAAGAAGTGGTGATGACTTTAATGATCTTTTAGAAGAAGAAAGAATATTAAACAATACTATAAATTTCACCTTTCAATACAGATATAGAGGACAAGGCCACTGGGGTAATTTTAAAGAATACGAAGTAGAAGTTTCAAATGCTTCAAACATGGATGCCATACCTGAAAAACAAGCAATGCATTCTAATGTAGTAATTCCAATTTCTAGTATTAAGAAAACAAAAGAAAATGTCTCCAGTAACTGACTTTGAAAATATTATCGCAAACTATTTTGGTTCTGAGTATGCAGTTGCAACAGACAGTTGTACTCATGCCGTAGAACTTTGCTTGCGTTACACAACTCCCAAGTCAGTAACTTGCCCTGCACACACATATCTATCTATACCAATGACATTTGAAAAACTAGGACTGTCGTGGGAGTTTGTTGAATCGCAATGGCAAGACTATTATTTTATTGGTAATACAAATATCATTGATGCAGCAGTCTTATGGAAAAAAGATAGTTATATTCCTGGCACATTTATGTGTTTGAGTTTTCAATTTAGAAAGCATCTTAATTTGGGCCGCGGCGGAATGATTTTAACTGACAACCAAGAAGCTGCTAATATTTTAAAAAAAATGAGCTATGATGGTAGATTGCCCGACGTACTGTGGAAAGAACAAGATGTTGATCTGTTAGGATATCATTATTATATGACACCTGAATCTGCAGAGTTAGGGATACAACGATTTGAACAAATAAAAGATTTAAAACCAAAATGTTGGAGTGATAAAGATTATCCTGACATTAGTAAAATGAGAGTGTTTAATGTTAAGTAAGAACGAATGGGATCCATTAGAAACAGTTATAGTTGGCGTTGCAGATGACGCTAAAATTCCTGCTATTGATACTAGTTTGCGAACTGTTAATTATGCAGATGTAAAAAATATTGATGAAATTTTAGTTGGACCTTATCCTCAACAAGTTATCAACGAAGCCAACGAAGATTTAGAAAAATTTGTTGAGTTTTTAAAATCTTGTAATGTGTCTGTATTGAGACCAAATAAAAATGTTGTTCCTAGTTATTATAACTATTGTCCTAGAGACGGAGTGTTAGTACATGACAATCTAATCTTATCAACTCCTCAGCCGTTAAAAGCAAGACATAACGAATATTATGCCCTACAAGAACATTTTGAAAATAATTATGTAACGATTACCAAGTGTTCATACGATGAAAGTTTATACAATTTAAATTGTCTCGGCGATCCTGATACACTAGCACTTAATGAAACAGAACCTGCATTTGATGCTGCTAATATATTAAGAGATAACGACAACTTATATTATCTAGTCAGCAACAGTGGTAACAAGAAAGGTGCTGAATATCTTCAAGAACTAATGCCAAATAAAAAAGTTTGGACTATCGAGGGTGTGTATAGTTATATGCATCTTGACAGTACTATTTGTCTATTACGTGAAGGGCTAATGCTGTTAAATCCTAGTAGAATTAAGAGCATTGATCAATTGCCTAAACCGTTACAAAGCTGGGATTATATTTGGTGCCCTGAGCCTGTAGATATTGGACACTATCCAGGTTATTGTAATGCCAGCACTTGGATCAATATGAACTTGTTTAGTGTCAATCCTAATCTAGTAGCATTAGAAGAAAATCAAGATAATTTACGTAAAGAATTAGAAAAGTATAATATTGATAGTGCTATGTTGCCTATGCGACAACAGCGTACACTAGGTGGTGGATTTCACTGCGTTACTCTTGATATAAAAAGGAAACACACATGAATTTTTATACCGGTCATGTTAATCCTTTTTGGGATCACAGTTATAGAACTTTTTCATATATTAAACAACCAGTTACTGAACAAGAAGTTTCTCAATGGAAAGAAAAGGGTTACGACTATGTAAAAAGTTTTACAGGATCAATGTACGACAGTAAAAATCTTTTACCAGACTGGGTACAAAAATTTAATAATATGTTCGGTCTAAAAAATCAAACCTATAATTTTTATAAAATGAGTACTTTAGAAATAATGCCCATGCACACAGATCATTTTAGAACTTACACTAAATTATTTAACGCAGTTCCAAGTAATGTGTGTAGAGTGTTAATCATGTTAGAAGATTGGAAACCTGGACATTATTTAGAAATAGCAGATGTTGGTTATGTAAATTGGAAAGCAGGAGATTATTTTTTCTGGCAGTACGATGTTCCCCATGCAGCTAGTAATATTGGAATAGCAGATAGGTACACACTTCAAATTACAGGAGAACTTAATGAGCTCTAATCCGCCAGATCACGAATTGACTCAGTTACATTGGTTTAGTATTCCTGGCATGAAAAATCGCCCTGAAACAGATGCAAATGTATTCATGACCCAAGTTAGAAATTCTTCCGGCCTAGCTCCTCATATTCCTGTTTTTGTCTATATGGGTAACGGGGAATTGACAGGATTAAAAAATATTAATCATAGTGCCAGTGATGTGGAAACTATGAATAGATTGGGTTTATATTTTTTCTTATATGAGCCTATTTGTTCTCGTAGGGAGAATTATCATCATAATAGAGGATTCTACAGCGAGTTTCCTTTTGAAACAAATCTAAACGAAATAAGAGCTGACGAATTAGACAGCATTAAAGAGTATGTTATACGTAATGGATTAAAAAGAGTAATAGTGAATACTTGCGATTATAAGGTAGCCTACTATCATCCACATTACACTAAAATAATGAAACTAGTAACAAATGATTTGTTTTTAAAAAATTACTCGTTATTTGAAAGTTTTCCTAACAACAAATTTACTAAAAAGTTTATTTGTGTAAATTGGAGATATACAAAACACCGTCATCTAATTACAGCATTTTTATCAACAGTTTCTTCTAACTACAGTTGGTATTTTAATTGCAATGGTCAAGCATTTGCACATGATTTATTTTTTCCAATACACAATTGGAAAAAAACAAATAAAGAATTATACGAACAACTAATGTCTGGATTTGAAATTTTAAATTATCATTCTCCTGTTTGTTTAGATATTAAAGCAACTAATGCTGTTGATATAAACAATGAAAATCCATCTTATTATCCTATAACAGAAAGCTATGATAATTATGAAACCCCTGCTATTAATAATTTTAAATTAAATCCACTGGGAGATTTTTATAATGATAGTTTTTGTGATGTAATTAATGAAACACGTTTCGCGCAACATTGTGGAAATTACAGTGAAAAATTATATCAAGCTATAAGATATAAAAAACCATTTATATTAGTAGCACCACCGTACACTTTAGAATATGCTAAAAGGATGGGATTTAAAACATTTAGCGATTTCTGGGATGAAAGTTATGATGAAGAATCTAATCATGAAGTACGAACTATTAAAATTTTAAATCTTATAAATTATATAAATTCTAAATCTATTAACGAACTGCGTGACATGTACGATCAAATGCAATCAATATTAGATCATAATTATCAATGTTTATTGTCTAAAACAACTTTTAAAACTGTTCAAAGGTTAGTAAAATGAAAGAGAAAGTAATGTTAATCTCTGGATGCAGCCACGCATCGGGATCAGAGATAGATGGGCAATTAGATTCTGATTTTAATAGAAGCAAATCATTTGGAAACATATTAGCTGAGATGCTAGGGTATAGACCTATTAATATTTCTTCTCCAGGATCGGCTAACCCTACTATAGCTAGATCAATATTAGAATGGATGCATAGAGAATATGATCCTGAAAGTATGGACCTATTTGTCTGCGTAGCATGGACCGAAAGTGTGCGTATGGAGATACCGTCAGAATTAGGAACAAAATATATTATATCTGAAACTAATTCTTGGTTTGGAAATACTAATAATGTATTCTATAGATTAAATCCTGGCTTTAATGGAAATTCAGATTGGGAAAAAAGATTAATACCATTTTATCAAAAGTTCATGGCATCAAATCAGTCATATTTAGAAATTCAAAGTTTAAATCTTGTACATCAACTACAGTCTTATTTTAAGTCAATGGGTATTCAGTATGTCATGTGTAATACCATGCACTTTGTCAAACGAGATCGATGGACTGATTTTTACTTAAAGTTAATAGACGGTTCTCGATATATGGATTTTGATAATTCAAATAACTCTTTTTATCTCAAGTACCAGCGAGAAGGTCATCAGAATTCTTTAGCAAAATATTGGCATCACGGAGAAAAACCTCACGAGCTCTACGCAAAAGAGCTATATAAGTTTATTACATGGTAGAATGATATGTACGATATTTTTGTTATTGGAAATAATCCAAATTGGAAAGTCATTAAATCAAAATATCCGTTTGCTAAAAAAGCCAAAAACTTCGACGAAGCTAAATCAAAAGCTCTTACTTCTATGTTCTGGACAGTGTGGGACGACATAGAACTAAAAGACGATTTTGATTTTTCTTCTTATTCAATCCCTAAATGGGACGAAGACTATGTGCATATTTTTAAAAATAACGAATACTTTGACGGATTGTCTTTGGTCCCCCGCCACAAGTATATTAGCGATAAAGAAATCAAATATAGATTCTTTACTGATAAAAAAGAAATTGATTTAGTAGCAAGTATTCCTAAACAGTACGATATTTTTTACATAGATACCTATGAAGAATATATCAACGCACTGGAAAATGCAACCACTGATTTGTTTTGGATAGTTCCTAGCGATGTTACAGTCGTTGAAGAATTTAAATTTGATCTGTATTTTAGTCATCATAATAGTTATGAGAGACAAGAAAATCATATGTTCCTTAACGGAGATACATATGACGGAATCATTTTAGCATCAAAATTTAAACCTATAAGTGAAAAAGAATTTAGATATAGATTCTTAAGCGACAAAAAAGAATGGGAAATTCTTGCAAGTCGTCCTAAAGAGTTTGAAAAGTTTAATATAAAAACCTACGACGATTATCTTGCTGCCTGCGAAAATTCAACAACAAATATGTTCTGGGCAATATGGTATGACATAGAACTTTTAGAAGATTTTACTTTTGATTACTATGCACCTCGTTATAATCAGAATGTTACCCATGTATTTAAAAATGGAGAATATTATGATGGACTTTGTCTGTTTAGTAAACACAACAAAGTAACTGAAAAAGAATTTAAATATAGATTCTTCACTGACAAAAAAGAAGTTGATTATGTTGCCAGCGTTCCAAAATCATACGATATTTTTGAAATAGAAACGTATGATCAATATTTAGAAGCAGTAAAGCAGTCGACTACAGATTTGTTTTGGATGACTAGTCCTAACTTAAAAGTAGTCGATGATTTTAAATTTGATCTATACATTACATATCATAATGCCTACGAACGACAAGAAAATCACGCATTTGTACACCTAGTTAATAATGACAAATTATATAACGGTATCTTCTTATTAAGTAAGTACAAGCCAGTTAGCGCCAAAGAAATAGAACATAGATATATTGTCGAGCGTAAAGAATGGGATCTTTTAGCCAGTGTTCCCTGCCAGTACGATAAATTTTATGTTGATTCTTACGAGCAATATTTAGAAGCTAAATCAAAATCAAGAACAGAACTGTTTTATATTATACCTTCCGGTATTAATCTCAAAGATGATTTTAAATTTGATGTTTATTATACTCATGACAATGTCTTTGATAGATCTGTACATCATGCTTTTCTTAACGGTGATTTCTATGACGGAGTATTATTAACTCCAAAATCTTTAGAAATTTCTAAAAAGGAATTTGATAATAAATTTGTCATTGAGAAAAAAGAAGAAGAGTTATTAGTAAGTACGCCGGTTAAGTTTGAAATTTTTAATATAAGTTCTTTTGAAGAATATCTCACAGCCTGTGAACAGTCAACAACTGATATGTTCTGGGCAATATGGCCCGACATTGATGTTGTAGAAGATTTTGACTTTGAATATTATGTTCCTCGTTATAATCAACATATTACTCATATTTTTAAAAACGGCGAGTACTATGACGGTGTTTGTCTGTTTAGTAAGCACACTAAAGTAAGTGAAAAAGAATTTAAGTACAGATTCTTTACTGACAAAAAAGAAGTTGACTATACTATCAGCTATCCTAAAAATTATGATATATTTTATGTTAACACATACGATGAATATTTAAATGCTGTTCAATCTTCTATTACAGACTTGCTCTGGTTAATACCTAGTGACGTTACAGTAGTTAATGACTACAAGTTTGATCTTTATTTTAGCCACCATGACACCTATAGTCGACAAGAAAATCATATGTTCCTTAACGGAGATACATATGACGGTGTTATTCTTGCCAGTAAGTTTAGACCTATAAGTGAAAAAGAATTTAGATATAGATTCTTAAATGAAAGAAAAGAATGGGATACACTTGTAAGTATACCACAAGAGTTTGATAAATTTTATATTAAAACGTATGAACAGTATCTTAATGCTTGCAAAGAATCTAAAAGCAATATGTTTTGGTGCATATGGCATGATGTAGACGTTGTAGAAGATTTTGACTTTGATTACTATGTACCTCGATACAATCAACACATTACACACGTTTTTAAGAACGGAGATCATTTTGATGGTATTTGTTTATTCAGCAAAACTTCACAGGTAAGCGAAAAAGAATTCAAGTACAGATTCTTTACAGAAAAGAAAGAAATTGACTACCTAGCAAGTTATCCAAAGAAATACGATATATTTTACATTGACAGCTACAATGAATACATTGATGCAGTTGAGAACTCAAATACTGATCTATTCTGGATAGTTCCTAGCGATGTTATTACTGCTGAAGAATTTAAGTTTGATCTTTATTTCAGTTATCACAACAGCTACGAACGAGAAGAAAATCATATGTTCCTCAACGGAGATACATATGACGGAATTATACTTGCCAGTAAGTTTAAATCCATAAGCGAAAAAGAATTCAAATATAGATTTTTAAGCGACAGAAAAGAGTGGGAAGTTCTTGCAAGTAGACCAAAAGAATTTAGTAGATTCTTTAATATAAAAACCTATGACGATTATCTTAATGCTGTAAAAAATTCAACATCAAAGATGTTCTGGTGTGTATGGCATGATGTAGAAGTTGTTGAAGATTTTGACTTTGATTACTATGTGCCTCGTTATAATCAACACTTAACTCATGTGTTTAAGAATAGCAAACATTATGACGGTATTTGTTTATTTTCAACCGAAGTACTTGTTTCTGAAAAAGAATTTAGATATAGATTCTTTGCTGATAAAGAAATAATAGTTGAATTAGTCGCAAGTTATCCAAAGAAATACGATATATTTTACATTGACAGCTACAATGAATACATGGATGCAGTTGAAAAATCAGATACTGATCTATTCTGGATAGTTCCTAGTGACGTAATTGTATCTGATGAATTTAAGTTTGATGTTTACTTCAGCTACCACAACAGCTACGAAAGAGAAGAAAATCATATGTTCCTCAACGGAGACACATATGACGGTGTCATTCTTGCCAGCAAGAAAAAATTAATTTCTGAAAAAGAATTTAAATTTAGACACATTTCAGATCGTAAGGAATGGGACGAAGTTGCTAGCACGCCTAAAATGTTTGATAAATTTAATATTTCAACATACAAGGACTACGAACAAGCTTGTAAACTATCTGAGTCTAACATGTTCTGGTGCGTCTGGCCAGATGTAGAAGTTGTTGAAGATTTTAACTTTGATTATTATGTTCCTCGTTACAATCAACATGTTACACATATTTTTAAGAATGGTGAACATTGGGACGGCATTTGTTTATTTTCAAAAGAAGAACAAATCTCTGAAAGAGAATTTAAAACAAGATTCTTTATAGAGAAAAAAGAAATTGAAACAATAGCAAGTAATCCAAAACAATTTGATAAGTTTACAGTAAGCACTTATAGAGATTATCTAGTTGCTCTTGAAGAGTCTACTACAGACATGTTCTGGGTAGTACCAAAAGAAGTTCAAGTATTAGATACATTTACATTTGACACTTATTTCAGTCATCATAATACCTATGATAGAAATATGAATCACAGTTTTAAACACTTATTTAGAGGCGAAGAAAACTATAATGGTATTAACCTGATGAGTAAACATGCCCCTGTAAGTGAAAAGGAAATTACTTTCCGTTATCTAGTTGAGCGTAAAGAATGGAATATTACAGCTAGTAAAGTTAAACCATATGACATTGTGTTTATTAGTTATAACGAAAGTAATGCTGATGAAAACTTTGACAGAGTTAAAACGCTGTATCCAAGGGTCAAACGTGTACACGGAGTTAAAGGCATTCATCAAGCTCACATCAAAGCAGCCGAACAGGCAGATACAGATAACTTCTGGGTGGTTGATGGTGACGCAGTTGTAGTTGATGACTTTAAGTTTGATTATGAAATACCTGTATGGGAAAGAGATACAGTTCATGTATGGCGCAGTCAAAATCCTGTTAATAATCTAGTCTACGGTTATGGCGGTGTTAAACTGTTACCTCGTCAACTTACATTGAGTATGGATGTAACTCGTCCTGATATGACAACTAGCATCAGCGATAAATTTAAACCAGTACAAGTTGTCAGTAACGTTACTTCCTTTAACACTGATGAATTTTCAACATGGAAGTCAGCGTTCCGTGAATGTGCTAAACTAGCAGGTAAAACTATTGATCGTCAAGTAGATAGTGAAACAGAAGAACGTCTAAATGTGTGGTGTACACAAGGAGCAGATAAACCCTACGGTGAATTTGCCATAAAAGGCGCACTCGCCGGACGTAAGTTTGCCACAGAAAATCCTGACAACTTATTTAAGATCAACGACTTTGATTGGTTATACGAGCAATTCTTAAATGAAAAAAATAACAGTAAGTGAATATGATGTAATCTATATCAGTTACGATGAGCCAGATGCTGATCGTAACTATGCAGATCTTTGTTCAAAGATACCTTGGGCAAAACGTGTTCACGGTGTTAAAGGCAGTGATGCTGCTCATAAAGCTGCCGCAAACTTATCTGAAACAAACAGATTTGTCACCATTGACGGTGACAATGTACTTACAGGAAAGTTTCTTAATCAAGTAATTGAAGTACCTGAAGATGTTAATTTTGATAATTGTGTAGTAAGTTGGCCTAGTTATAATATTATCAACGGACTTATGTACGGCAATGGCGGCATTAAATGCTGGCCGAAGCACGTTGTCCTTAACATGCAAACACATGAAGCTGCTCCTAATGACAATGTAAAAAGCCAAATAGACTTTTGCTGGGATTTAGAATATTTGCCTTTAGACAAAGCCTTTAGTCAAATACATAATAACGGCAGTCCACTACAAGCATGGAGAGCTGGCTTTCGTGAAGGCGTCAAGATGTCACTTGAACAGGGTCAACGAGTTAATCAATTAAAAGATGTATGGCCAGGTAACTACCAACGATTAGGAATTTGGTCAATGGTAGGCGCAGATGTATCAAACGGCATTTGGAGTATACTAGGAGCTCGTCAGGGTTGTTACATGACACATTTTACTGATTGGGATTTTATTAATGTTCGAGACTTTGATTATCTCAATACTTTCTTTTATGATAAAGTTAAAAATGAAGACCCACTAGCACTGGCCAAAAAAATAGGGAATCTCATTAAGCATGAGCTCCCTATAGATGATGAACCGTTAACAGCTATTCAAAGTAAGTGGTTTAAAACATTTGATTTCAATATAACAAGGAAATCAGATAATGTTCTCCATTACAATGATTTAGACAGCGGAAATACTTCTGCAATAACTTGACCACAGGCACGAGCAATATCCATATGCTCTTTTTGTGTTCCATTGGCACTACGAAGTTCAATGTAATGAATCCAACTACGAATAGTACCGTTCATATACATACGACTAACAGTAAGGCCTTCTGGTAGAACAGCACGAGCTTGTTCTTTGGCAATACCGTTTTTAATAGCCCAAGAATACTCTTGTTTAACTGAAAATAGTACACGCTTCTGAGCACGTTCCCATTCATAGGCAAGAAGTTTTTGTTGCTCGTCGTTCATGTCAAATTCTACACTATTTTGACGATTCTTTGTATCTTGGAATCGTGCTTCACGCAGTACAAAAGCTTCATCTAGTTCTGCGGTTGGATCAGCATAGCGTTGACTAAACTCTTGAAAGCTAAAGCTACGATGGCGTAGGATTTGTCTTGCAATATCTCTAGTAGTAGTGATCTCTATACAAGCACTAACCATCTCGAGAGGACTCCAATGTTGATGCTTGATCAAATACTTGATTAGCTTTTCGCTAGTTTCTGTATTGAACTGATTAGCAGGGTTACTTACACGAGCGCAGTAAGCTACTAGATCTAGTGCATCGTCTATGTTTTGTTGACGAAATTCTTCTGTAGGTTGGCTATAAGAAACTAACTTAACTTTCATTTTAATTTTCTTTTATCTAAAAAACGTTTAGTGTGTTTAGTAATGTCTTTTTTAATTCTGTCTGTGTCGAGCTGAAAATCTATACTTTCAATATTTGATTCGTATTCTTTAATTACTTCTTTGATATGGGATTCAAAAGAATCCCAATCATCAGTCATAATTTTATTAGCTCGTATTTCCCAAACTTTTGCGTTTTTAAATGTAATAGTTATGGTGTGTAAGTACGTTAGTGGAACTACGTTACACGTAATCTCACCAAATACTTCTGGCCATTTGTCTATTGCATTTTTGGGTAATGTTCTTCCATTAACCACTTTTCTTTTTAGTCGGAACAAGGTCTTCAGCCAATCGTCTAAATTGAGCTGCTTCTTTTGCCAATTTGTCTGCTTGGCTTCGATAGAACTTTGCCTTTTCTTCGGCTGATGCATTTTCATTTAAGGCACTTACTGCTGGTTGTTTATCTTGTGTAACGCTAGAAGACGTTGTTTTTGCAACATTATCGGCGTTACCAGGGGTGGATATATCTTTGACTGTAGCAACTTCAGAGACTTCAACATTTGGATTGTTGGCATCTTTAACTGCTAAATCGTCAACAGCTATACCACGCTGTTCAGCAATGATAGTGTTTAACTCGTCTAATCCAATTTTTGCTTGGAAGTTAGGAGTCATTTCAATTGCATCAGTTGGCAATCGAACTAGGCGACCTTGCGTGTGCAATGCAGGCAACATAGTGCTTCCGTCAGGGAATTTAGCTCTTGCTAAAACTTCTGCGAATTCGTTAGAACTTTGTCCAGATGCAGATTCAACTAATTGAATAAGTGAATCGTGATAATCATCAGGTAAGTTTTCTGTGGGTACTACTAGACAGTGATATGCATCACCTGGTAGAGTTCTAAAAGCTACAAGACATTTTCTTCCTGTGGCCTTTATTCTACCTACGTGTTTAAGATCTACCATATTATCTCCTTAATTTGACTCAGCAGTTTGTTGTTGCTGTGCCTGTGCTTGAACGGCAGTTAAAAACTTATTAAGCTTGTCGTATAAAACTCCGACGCTTGAAAGTTCTTCGCCTTTGAACGCACCTCTTGTAGTAACTACATCGATCAAATTTTTAATAGCGGCTAAATCAGAAATGGTTAAATCTGGATTAGCAACCGGTGCTTGAGTTGCTTCGGTTTGATCTACTACGTTATTTTCTTCACTCATTATTTTCCCCCTTGTGGTGGTTGTTTAGAAATTGTGTCTAAAAAACTAGTTAGTCTACTATATGCTTGCCCAACTGCCATCATCTCATTTGGCTTGAATGCGCCTCTAGATGAAGCAACATCTATAATACTTTTAAGTGCGGCCAAGTCATTAAGTGTAAGTTGTGCAGATTCAGCTTGGGCGGTATTTTCTACATTGGTAACTTCTTCAGTCATGATATCTCCTTATATCATTATATATGCTTATAATTTATCTATTAAGTTAAATGTGGACAGGCAAGTCTGAAAAAGCTGAGTTCTTTTTCTTGCTCAAATCCAATTTTAGTAACAAATACTATAGTGTTATCAATTAAATCAATTGACTGTCCTACATAGTATCTTCCGTTAAGATTGTGGTATATCCAAGTGTCTAACATCTTTACTACAGCCGGAGTGTATCTATTGTGTGCTGTATAGTGAAAATGATGGGCTGGGAAGTTAACCTTCCTCAAGCCCAGAGCATTAAGTGGATTTACTTTTCCGTTTTTCAGTGCCATTAATTCTTTGACTCGTAATAAGCATAAGCACCAAATGGCGGAACAATTTTATCGTTGCCGTGGATAATGAATACTGTATCACAGTAGTTCTCATCACCCCATGAACCCCAAGGGTAACCGTCTGTAAACATGATAAACTTTTTAGGGTTAATATCGTGTTCTTTCATGTATTCCCAGTTGGCATCAAACTCAGTGCCACCACCGCCCATTACTTCGTATTCCATAATGTCATCACCGTAGCCATCGAAGTCAGCCTCGTTATAGACTTTGGTATCAAAGCACCATAATTTAATCTTATAGTCTTTGTATTCATCCATAATGCCTTTGATTTCTGAAATAAAATCTTTAGCTTGGTCGTCTCCGATAGAGCCTGACATGTCAATGGCAATACAAATATCAATGGTCTCATCAAAGTTAGTACCTGGCAAAATAGCATTCATATGCCATGCCTTACGATTAGGACGCATAAAGGTGTAATCGTTTTTAATAGTACTTTGAATTTGCTGACGCAGAATTTCACGCCAGTTCATCTTGGGCTCAGTGAGTTCACGGATCATACGCTGGATCTCAGCAGGCGTATTTCCCGCACCCGCAGCCTGAGCAGCCTGCATCATCTGTTCTTTGATCTCATCACGGATCTTTTTAAGTTCATCTTTGCTGTACTGAGGACGTCCATCTTTGCCGTCCTTTTCCCAGTCAATGTGTTCGTCTAGTAATTGGCCCAATGCGGCAAGTTCTTGCTCATCCATGTCGTTAAAAATTTCGTCATAGATTTGTTCAGTGCTTTTGCCGTAGTGTTTAGCATCGTGGAAAATTTTAATGCCTTTAGGACTGTCGCCAATT
>Ga0315899_10001788_pt1 | contig 24289 bp, 14 predicted proteins | sample LakEriMetagenome_2_FD_203518 | JGI IMG/M metagenome (GOLD analysis project Ga0315899, IMG submission 203518) | Freshwater fungal communities from buoy surface, Lake Erie, Ohio, United States - Buoy 4 MA112 | ecosystem: Environmental > Aquatic > Freshwater > Lake | place: USA: Lake Erie, Ohio... | reverse complement strand
CTCTGCCATATACATTTTACCAAAGGACTGACCTTCTTCTACCGTTTGTAAACTCTGTCTGTCATCACCTAAAATAGCTGTTTTTAAGCGGGGAGATAATTCAATCACCTTATTAATATTTCTTGAGAAGTTCAAATTCACATCCCATGAAAAACTCTTAGTTCTAACTGGAGAACCTGACAACATAACCTCAAATCCTGAATTCTGAATTAATCCGGCATTGATATACTGTGAGCTAAACAGAGTAGCATTTGGAACCGCTAATGCAATTAACTGGTTTTCAGTATCTGATTTATAATAAGTTACATCTAAACCTAAACGATTAGTGAAAAATCTCCAGTCCAAACCTGCTTCAAAGGATGTAGTAATTTCCGGCTTGTAATTTCCAAGAGATCTTAGCGTAGGGGTATTTACCACGCCACCTGCACCAATTGTGAAATAATTATTAGTCAAATATTGCTGTCCACCGAAACCAGCTTTTGCGTAGGTAGTCCTAAGCTTGCCATAAGAAATCCAGCTAGGTAAATCAATCATATCAGTTATAATTGCTGTCAAACCCACTGACGGATAGAAATAAGACTGATTCTCCTTTGGTAAAGCGGAAGACCAATCATTTCTGGCAGTAATATCCAGATATAGGTAATCTTTAAATGATATAGTTGAAGTACCATATACAGACTGTATTTCTGGAGTCTGGCCAACCAGGTTTGTTGTCCTTGGATTCTTGGCATTTTGCATAAAGAAAAAGTCCAGTTTATTCAGACCATTCGCATTGGTATTTATTGATTCAAACTTGGTTTCTTGAATTGATCCTCCCAGGTAACCGGTTAAATTAAAATTCCTGTTGATATCCTTTTTAAATGAGAGTAAAGCATCCACATTGGTGAATGTTCTGTTCCCATTATAAATCTCAAAGTAGTTACCATTTCCTGAAAGTTCATAAGAATCATTATGCATTCTATTCTCAGTATTCTCGTCAGTTCTGTCCATACTTCCACGAACCATGAAATCAAGCCAGTTATTAAACTTATACTTTGCCTGTACCAGTCCAATCATACGTTTCTTTTGTTCATAGAAAACCTGCCTATTCATTTTCCAGTATGGATTTGATAAATATATTGATCCGGGCAGCCAATAGCTTTGTCTGAGATTACCCAGAGCATCTGTATATTCGAAATCCTGCATTTGGCTAAGTGGAATAGAAGCCGGAGAAAGATAAATACTTCCAGTTACATCATTTCTTTCACCTGTAAATGGTTTATTATCAACATCTTCAGCGATGTAGCTTAATTTGGTAAAGAATGAAAGTTTGTCTGTAATCTGATTGTCTATTTTAAAATCAACATTATGTCTGTCGTAAACGTGATTTGGCAGAATACCTTTTGCATTGGTATTTCCGTAAGAGAAATAAGTTTGCATCTTATCCCCACCACCACTAATACCGATGGTATTTGTCAAACTTGATCCATCACGGAAAAAGTTCTTTAAACGATCAGGATCTCCTTGTAATGGTATTTGTTTACCATTCCATAAGGTTGCAGTTTGACCGGTCATTCTAGGACCGTAACTGGTTTCAACACTTGAATTATAAACCCCGCCTGCACCCTGTGCGTATTCTGATTGGGTTTCAGGTAAAAGAAAGGGACGGTCAATGGTAGAATTACCGGTATAATCAACAGTAATCTTACCAGCCTTTCCTTTCTTGGTTGTGATAATGATCGCACCATTTTGTCCTAAACTTCCGTATAAGGCCGCAGCAGAAGCTCCTTTAAGCACAGTCATGGATTCTATATCATCACTGTTCAACATACCGATACCATCACCACCATCTCTACTTCCATGTGTACCTCCAGTTCCTATCTCACGTGTACCGTTATCCATGGGAACACCATCAATCACATATAAAGGTTGGTTAGAACCGAAGATTGAACGTTGACCACGTAAAACCACATTTGAGGAACTACCCGGACCTGTAACGTTCTTGGTAATAGTAACACCGGCTACTTTTCCAGCCAGCGAATTAATCAGGTTTGTTTCTTTTGCCTGATTAAGATCAGCTGTTTTAACCGTTTGGGCAGCATAATTTAGCGACTTAGATGATCTTTCGATACCCAAAGCGGTAATAACTACCTCACCAAGCATTTGAGCATCCTCAAGCAATGTTACTTCAATAGTTGTTCTGCTATTAACAGTAACTTCCTGACTTACATAACCGATATAGCTAAAAACCAGAACAGCATTATCCGGAGCATTCAATACAAAACTTCCCTGAACGTCGGTAGTAGTTCCAACAGAGGAGCCTTTTACACGAACACTTACTCCAGGAAGAGTCTCTCCTTTAGAATCAACAACTTTACCCTTGATATCTACTAAAAGAAAGCTTGAATTTTTTAAAGCCTTTTTTTCTTTTAGAGATAATTTTTGGCTGATAACAATGGTCTTATTTTCAATGCTATAATCCAATGGTTGATCATCAAACAGAATTGCTAATGCTTCTGATAATTCGGTATCAACAATCTTGAGTGTTACCGGCTTGGCAGTCTTTAACAGATTCAAATCGTAAAAAAACACATAGCCCGTTTGCTGTTTGATTGTTGAGAAAAACTCTTCAAGAGGTGCCTGTTTGCCTGTAAGAGTTACTTTTTGAGAATATCCCTTAGAATAGACATTCATCAGTGCAACTAAAATTAATATGAACGTGAGTTTCATAATCCGTCCGATTTGTTTGTAAAGCGATTTTTTTACCAGATTACCAGCTATCTGGTTTTGTTCTGTCTGATTAAGTAAATCTGAATCTAGACATACTTTTGACCGAGTATCGATATTACAATACTCCTTATTTGTAAGAGAATTCATACATTTGGTTGTTTTGTTAATAAATAATCTTTGTGCATCAATTTTTATTTAAGCTAAACAGTGACCAGAGGCGCTCCAACGCTTCTGGTTTGTTTTTTGTTCTTTCGTAGATCTTAAGGCATTACTATAACCTCCCTTCCCTCTAAACGAAAATGAACTTTTGTTTTTTCTAATACTTTAAGTACTTGTAATAGACTTAAATTTCTTTCAATTTCTCCTCCAAATCTATAATTTGGAAGATTTCCTTCATAAACTACTGAAACATCATACCAGCGTTCAATCTGTCTCATCACAGTTTTTATATCTGCCTCATCAAATTGAAAATAGCCCTCTTTCCAAGCAACGGCTTCATTAGTATCTTTCAAATTGATCACGTCAATCTGTTCACTTAATTGAGATTGTTCTCCGGGTTTTAATAATTGAGAAATATTGGTCCGTAAATCAGATACTCGAACACTGCCCTGAAGTAAAGTTGTGTTGACAGTTGGTTCATCCAAATAGGCATTGATGTTAAAATGAGTTCCAAGTACCTGCACAACCTGATTTCTTGTGTTTACCTCAAAGATTTTAGATTTATCATGAGAAACCTCAAAGTAAGCTTCCCCCTTCAGTTCAACCTGCCTCTTGGATCCATTGAACACTGTTGGAAAACGAAGTGATGAAGCAGCATTCAACCACACCTTACTTCCATCTGGTAACACAATTTGGAATTTCCCCCCTTTAGGTGTTTCTATTGTATTATAAATAACTGGCACTTGCTGATCTTCTGTTAATGGATCTTTTACATCGTTGATGAAGGAATAAATTACTTCACCTTGTGCGGCCTTGAGCACGCTGTTACCTCCCTGATTGGCAAGAATACCGTTCTTAGCATCATCTAAAATGATTTTCGAGCCATCTCCAAGAGTGAGTATTGCTTTATTTTCACCTGCCTCGATATCATTTACAGTAACTGATTCTTCCTTTTCAACATCAGAACGGGGAGATAATCTTTTTAAGGGAATATCACTTTTAAGCTTAGTCGACACCTTTTCTGCTACATATTGATGTTTCTCATCAGATTCTGACGAGAAAAAAAGACTAAAACTGATGACGGCAATAATTATTGCTGCTGCAGCAGCAAACCAGTTTTGAAAATTATTCGAGGAAGATAAAGAAGGCTCAGATATAGTATGATTAATCTGAGAGAAGATTCTTTTTTTAAGCTCCTGATCATTTTCAGCATAATCCCGGGGAATATAAATATCATTCTCCTGAGCATTATTGTACCATTGGAAAAGCTCCTCGCTTTCCTCTTCACTTATGCTGTGATTAAGCCATTTTTCGGCTAATTCCTGATATCGCTCGTTTGAACTTAAAGGTCTCATCAATGGGGTATTTAAATACATGTCCCCCAACTTGCACAAATCCCTTAGTACATCTGAAAATATTTTTTAATGAATCAAAGAAAAACCTGACCCAGGCCTGTTCTCAAAGATTTGAGGGCTTTTCCTATATGGGCTTCAACAGTTTTTTCTGATATTCCGAATTCCTGAGCAATTTGCTTTTGAGAATAACCTTCTTCACGACTTGCTTTATAAACCAGGCGGCATTTTTCAGGTAGTTTTGCGACTAAAATTTCAAGTCTGGAACGTAATTCAACAAATTCAAACCAATCATCAGTTGAATTGGCTGTTAAAGGAAGTAAATTTTGACTGTGAACAGCATACTTATTGTATTGATTACGCTTGGCCAAAACCTTTATCACACGATATTTTGCTGAAACAGATAAATACGCATTGAGGTTTGAAGTAATCACAATTTCCTCTCTCCTGTTCCAAAGAGAAATAAAAATATCCTGAACAATTTCTTCAGCCTCTTCAAGCTGTCCGATCTTATTAGAGGCAACTGTGAAAATACTTTTCCAGTACCTGTTGTAAATTTCAGCAAAAGCGGATCTGTCACCTGATTTTAAAAGATCAAGTAGTTCACAATCAGAATATGCTAAATAAGTAGACATCTTGTACTAATATAATTGAAAATTATAATAAAAAATGTAATGTTTAAAATAAAAATAATCTATCTAAAACAAGTCGTGTAATTTAAAATTCATCTTTACTTAGTGTAAAAACTACACCAATTAGACTAATACCAGTTAATTAAATGCACTAATATTTTCTCTAAAAGCAAATAAAATACAATCTATTCAGATGCTTTAAATTTCATTAATCATTAATTCAATGCTTTAAAATACATAATCCAAAAAAAATATGTTCAAAATGAAAACACATTTGTAAACTACCTTAGTGTTTCTTTTGATACTTTTCCTTAGCCAAGAAGCGGGATGGTTTTTTCGAACAACAGCTAGGCACAGTATTCTTAAATTTCACTTCTTTGGCTTGAACAAGATTAACCCTTCGTTCAGGAACATCCTCAGAACATGAAAGAGTAATTAACATAACTGCTAAAACCCCTACCACATTTTTCAATAAAGTCCCGTATTTCATCTTTAAATACTATTTAACACATCTGAAACCCAGATTACTCATTCCTGAATCAGGAGAACTTTTCATCCGACGGGCAACACGATATCCTGAGCAATAACTTTCATTACACATAAAAGAACCTCCTCTAGAAACCCTTTTGGGAGTATAAGGCTCATCAGGATCAAAGCTATCTGCCGGACCCTGAGGGTTTTTTATTCCCTCGGACTTGTTTATGGTCTGATAATAATCATTTCGATAATTATCATAACACCACTCCCAAACATTTCCGGCCATATCATACAAACCGTATCCATTTGGTGCAAATGATTTGACTGGTGCAATCCCTGAGAACGTATCAAATGTAGTGTTCATGTAAGGAAAGTTACCTTCCCAGGTGTTTGCTTTAGCCTTTCCTTTGTTAATATGTTCATCTCCCCAAGGATAAATTTTATTAAGCAATCCACCTCTTGATGCAAATTCCCATTCTGCTTCTGTGGGTAAACGTTTTCCAGCCCATTTGCAGTAAGCCATCGCATCATCCCAGCTAATGTGAATTACGGGGTAATTTCCCTTACCATTAATATTACTTCCGGGCCCGTCAGGATGCTTCCAGCTCGCTCCTGGCATCCAGGCCCACCATTGGGAATAGTCATTCAGATCAACTTCTTTTGATGGAGGAGAAAACACCAATGATGCTGCAACAAGCAGCGACTCTTCAGGTTTAGGAGTGTCGGGTGGTAATTGTTTTTTCAACTCCTCCCAATCGGGCTTACGCTCAGCAGTTGTGATGTAGCCCGTACTTGCAATAAATTTAGCGAACTGATCATTAGTTACTTCGTGCTGATCAATCCAGAACGGATCCAAAATTACTTTATGCTTCGGATACTCATCCGGGTCTGCCTGATTATTATCCGCACCCATCATGAATTCACCGCCGGGAATAGAAACCATTCCGACTTTGGAGGTATCCCCATTAAACTGAATCTGTTCCAGTGTAATATAGCCTGAATTAGTTTCATCAGGTTTATTATCAGCCAAGTTTGTTTTCCCATCCTGATTACAAGCAAAGCATGTAAAAATGCAAAAAAGGCCTAAATAAAGATTAAAAGATAACTTTGATGAAATACTAAACTTTATCACATTAAAAATCTTAAAACAAGCTAATCTTAAAGTCCCCATTTCATTTCCTTCAAATCTCCTATTTTAACATATCCATCCTTTTTAACTGAACCATCCTTAGCAATAGTATAACCCTTAGGCCCAGTATTAGACCAGGAAAGCTCCGGAACCCTGTCCTTTAATAAACTCCGCTGTTCTTTAATAATTGATTTGCTTGATGCTTTATAAGCGATATTTGTCCATTCATTCGGATCAACCTGATGATCATACAGTTCCTCAAAATTGATAAATGGATAATAGATATAACGATATTTTGTTGTTCTAATAGTGTACCCATCACCCGAATTAGCCCCACCCTGTTCATTCATAAAATAAGCTGTGAATGCAGGTTTATGATCAAATCGTTCAAGTTTAAGCATAGGAAGCAAACTTTCGCCATCACAATACTCCGGAATCTTCTCACCTGCGAGTTCAGCAAGCGTTGGAAAAATATCCATCATAGAAACCGGAACATGGGTGGTTGAGCCGGGTTTAGTGACCCCAGGAGCAATGATAAACATTGGTGCTCTAGTTGAACGTTCCCAAAGTGTAAATTTTTCCCAATTTTCCTTTTCCCCAAAATGCATTCCATGATCAGACCATACCACCAGGATTGAATTATTCAGATAACCTGTTTTTTCCATGCCATCCAAAAATTTACCCAGCATTGCATCAGTAAAACTTACCGTAGCCATGTAGGCTTGCAAAACCTTCTTAAGCTGATTATTATCAGTTATAAAACGATGGAGTGCTCTTCTACCATGGATAAATGCATCCTCTAAATCATCCTCCTTCATTGGCAAATCCGGAATATTTTCCAAAGGGTACATATCAAAATATTTTTGTGGCACTTCCCAGGGATCATGAGGCTTAGTTAATCCTACCGCTAAAAACAAAGGCTTATCATGCTTTTGGCTCAACTCATGATTTGCCCATTCTGTAATTTGAAAATCAGCCATGTAATCATCATCAAATTTCATTGGGCCCCAGGTAAAATACTCAGGCTGTATACCTTTGAAGTTTTTTGGAGAAATTACCTCCTCAGGCGCTCTAACCTGAAATGGAACCGGAATTCTTAGACCAGGATAATAAAAATCCCATCCTTTAGCTTCAGATTGGTTTATTGTTGATCGAGGAGGCGATAACGTATGATAGATCTTACCCCCAGCAAGTGTTTTATAGCCCTTTTCCTTAAAAAACTGTTCCATAGTAAGCAAGGTACTTAGTGCAGGAACTTTACGCCATTCAGGATGTTTCCAACCTGTTACACCGGATCTTGCCGGACTTACACCTGTCATGATTGATACCCTTGAAGGCGCACAGGCAGGTGATGGAATATGAGCATTCGTAAAAGACATGGACATTTTCCTCAATCGATCGAAATTTGGAGTTTTCAATCCGGTTACACCACCTAATCCTGCAGGATTTATCCAATCGTTCAAATCATCTATCGCCAGGAAAATAATATTGGGTTTTGTACCCTTGACCTGAGGCTGGGCCTGAGTAACTGAAGAAAATATAAGAATAACAAAAGAGACACCTAGAAACAGTGAAACTTTTAATTTTTTGACAATAGTTTCTGCTATACTATTTTTCATTATGATTATTTTTTATGTATCTATTTTGGAAGGCTCTGCCACTAAACTAATCAAATATTTAAACTAACAGTCCGGTAAATAAATGGAAATTAAGATTTGTACACTCATCCAACCGTAGGAGTCTATATACTTCCTTAGTACTTAATCAACATTTGGACATTTTTTATTGAATCTCCTTAGTATCAAGAAAGCACATCCAAAAGGCGATCAATATCCGCCTGATTATTGTAGATCGATGGCGATAGTCTCAATTTATTCCCAAATCGCATAGCCACATTGATTTTTTCTGCACGAAGCTTTTTCATTACAGCATCCGGATCTTTCGCTTTGAATACAATAATGGGACTTTCATTTCCTTCTGGAGTTATCATTGGAAACCCAATCTTTGGCATTTCTATTGCCAAACGACTCGTTAATGTGCGTACATGATTACGAATATTTTCAACGCCTAACGTATGAATATACTTCATGGAAGTAATGGCGCAGGAAACGCCTTCATAAGAGGGGTAACTGACTTCATACATGGCCGGACCAGTAGTAGGTGTGAATACAAATTCACCTAATGCCGCATCCGGAGTATCTGTCCATTCGCCATAATTAAAATTCATTCCACCATGGTGCTGCGTTGGAAGAACTCTGGTATCCTGTAAATCTTTACGGACGTACATAAACCCAAAACCTTTACTCCCCATCAACCATTTAAAAGTAGAACAAGCAGCCATATCAATACCCATAGCCTTAACATCAACAGGCACAGCACCCACACCCTGAATAATATCTACATAAAGTAATGCACCATTCTCATGTGCCAAATCAGCGATTGCCCGAACGTCGTTAACCAGAAATCCATTCACGTTGGAAACAAGCGTGATAGCCACCAATTTGGTATTCTTATCAATGACGCCTTCAAAATCCTTTACATCAAACTTCCAGTCATTATGTTTAATAATTCTTACTTCAAGTCCCTCACGTTGCTCACGCATTTTGTAACCATATATACTAGGCGCATAATGAAGATCAGTGGTGACCACATTGCCACCTTTCAAATCCATACCATTCAGGATATTATTTTCGGCTTCAACGGTAGTTCTTGCAAATGCAATATCTTCCGGATCTGCATTAATCAGTTTGGCAAAGCTATCCTTACATTGCTGGCGGGTTTCTGACCATTTTGGCCACCATGGCTCACCTACATCATCCTTAGCCCATTCTGCATAGCGATGTAAAGCTGCAGCAGTATAAATATTGATTGGATGAGTTGACGCATTATCAAAATAGACTTCCTCCCTTGTGCGAGGAAAATCTTCCCGAATCTTATTGAAATCAAGCGCAGCTCCAGAAATATGGGCAGGCATAACATCCGGATTTACAGAGCTAACAGAGACTCCAGATTTACAGGAACTCAATGAATTTAGTCCCAAAGTACCTACACCTACCCCAGCTAGAGATTTTAAAAAGGTTGATCTTTCCATGTTAGTTTAATTTATAATGCTTAATAATTATTAAAAAATACTGATTCTTAAATCTAAATTTTATTTATCAGGCAGCGAAAAAGCAACATAAGTATCGGCTGATTTAGTTCCCATTTTCCCTCCACCACAGGCAATGACAATAAATTGTTTACCGTTTACACTATAAACTGAAGGACTTGCATATCCGCCAGCAGGCAAACTAGTTTCAAACAAGAGTTTTCCTGTAGTCTTATTAAATGCCCTGAATTTTTCATCCCGCGTAGCGGCAATAAAAATTAGTCCGCCAGCTGTTACCACCGAACCTCCCCAGTTCTCTGTTCCTGCATGAATGCCTTTAGCCTTCAATTCAGGATAGTCGCCCAGTGTATTTTTCCAAACCAGACGCCCTGTACCCAGGTCAATAGCAGTTAGAGTACCCCAAGGTGGTTTAATTCCTGGATAACCTTCTTTTGTCAAAAACTGCTTATATCCACCAAAACGATACGGTGACCGGTAGAAAGGATTACTCAACCTAACCACTTTAGTGTAAATCAGTTTTTGTTTTGATTCAATATTCAACAAGTAAGAGGCAAGTGCAGTTTTGTCCTCATCACTAAAATATTTAAAGGCAGGCATCATTCTTTGACCAGAAGATACGATTTCCTTAAACTTTACTTCGGTAAATTTCTTTTGAATATTTACCAATGAAGGAAAATTACCGGAACCTTTAAGATCGGCACCATGACAACCTTTGCAACTCTTTTCGTAAATACTTTTACCTGCCTGCAAATTTGTTTGAGTAGATTTTGTCTCCTTTTGAAGCAAAGTATCAATCATAGTTACCACCCAGGGCATTTCTGTTGCATTAATATAAAGCAAACCGCTAGTGGGATCAAAAGATGGTCCACCCCACTCAGCTCCACCGGTTAATCCGGGAAGTACTAATGTACCTTCGACACTTGGAGGAATAAACATCTTACCCGATTTATGGCTTAAAAACCTTTTTTTCAGATCCTGATAAGAAGAATCAGGAATAACATTATTAAGATCAGATTCCTTGAATTCCTGTCTTACAAAAGGAGGAAGTACCGTTGGGAATGGCTGGGTTGCAGATGCCTTTTCTCCTACAAGATTGGATGCAGGAACAGGCCTTTCTATAATTGGGTATATTGGCTTACCAGTTTCTCTATCAAGCATATATATAAACCCTTGCTTGCTAACCTGAACCAGTCCATCAACATTTTTACCATCCTTTTTTATAGAAACAAGAACTGGAGAAGTTGGAAAGTCATAATCCCACAGATCATGATGAACACCCTGAAAATGCCAGATATATTTCCCTGTTTCTGCATTAAGTGCAAGAATACTATTGGAAAAAAGATTGTCTCCTTTTCGTTTCCCCCCATAAAAATCAGGCACTGCTGCTCCTGTAGAGGCAAAAACTATTCCCCTGCCTTCATCCAGAGTTAACCCTCCCCAGGCATTTGCCCCTCCAACATACTTATGGGCTTCGGGGTCATCCCATGAGTCATATCCAACATCGCCAGGCCCAGGAATTGTCTTGAACATCCACTTTAACTCCCCTGTCAATACATCGTAAGCCCTGATATGCCCTGGAGCTGATTCCTCCTCCTCAGACAGACTGGTTCCAAGAATAATAAAATCCTTATAAATTACGCCCGGAGAAGTTGCTGTGACCCTTAAATTTGAAATATCCCTGTCCAGCTCAAGGCCATCATGAAGCGGAATTCGACCTTTTTTCCCAAAACCAGTAACAGGTTTGCCTGTGACACTATTTATGCAATATAAAGAAGACCCTACAGTATAATAGATCAAATGTTCTTTATTTTTAAGCTTATAAAGAGCAATTCCACGACAGGCATTCATTCCTTCGCTTTTTCTACCCTGAAGATCAACTATCATTGAGTCAAGCGGATTAAAAACCCATAATTCCTTTCCGGTTTGGGCGTCTGCGGCGAACAGTTTTAACTTGGCTGAAACTCCATAAAGTACCCCGTCAACTATCAGCGGATTAGCCTGAATCTGGCTACCTGGTTCAGCATCTTTTGTGTGGTAAATCCAGGCCTGCTGCAAATTTTTAACATTAGAAGTATCAATCAGATCAAGAGCTGAATATTGATTACGTTCCTTACTTCCACCATAAATACTCCATTCATTTTTCTGATCATTAGTTGTACAGGAAAAACAAAACAAAGAAAAACAGGCAAGCAGACAATGAGAAAATTGTCTCAGATTTAAGAATTTAAATACAGGCATAATATAATCCATTGTTTGCAGACTAAAATTTCATTAAATTCTGATTAACAACTAATGATATTTTACGAAATCATAAACATAATTTCTATAAAATTACTTTTTGCACTATTATTTCTGATTAAAGATCTAATAGGTTATTTAATTATTTATTTAACAGCCACATCCCAAACTTTTGACAAGGCTGAATTACCAGCCGGTCCATTGATTGATAAAGTAACTACATAATAACCAGGTTTTGAGTAAAAATGAACCGGATTCTGATCACTTGAACCTGAACCATCACCAAAATCCCATTTCCATGATGAAATATCACCAGCAGACTCATCAATAAATGAAACCATTCTACGTTTCATATCAGTTACAACAAATGACCATTTTGCATCTATTGGCTTTAAATAACGTTTCTCCAATGGCATAAGCCGAAAAGGAAGCAGATATGTGGCATTACCATACATCTCCCGAACTTTACTTAAATTCCAAAAACCATTGTGAGTTGATTTTTTTTTATCGTCATAGTCAAGAACTGCCCAACTAAGTCCAATTTCTTTATTCTCTGTTAAAACAGATTCTACAGCTCTTGAAGCACCTTCGGGACCTGCATAATCAAAAGGAGTAATCCAAAATTCAAGAATTAATCGTCCTGACTCACCCGGCTTGAAACTATAATTTTGAGCGGCATTTGCAAAAGGGAGTTCCTTAATCCAGGGCTGCCCTCCCCAAACCATTGCCCAATCCTTTTCCTTAGAGGGAGTGAAAATATGATAATTCTGAGCTTGAACTCCATGGTATGAAAAATAGGTTTCCATTCGATCCAAGTCTTTATTCGGGTGAAAAGAGCTGATAAAAGGGCCGCCCGACTGATCCCCGTCTACCACAACCTCAAAAATATCATTATGTAAATCTCTCAATGAAAAGTCCCAATAATCATCATATGCCTCATATAAAAAATATACCCTATTCATACCCTTTACCCAGCCAACCTTTACAGAAACATCAAGATTTTTAGGATCAGCCGAGCGATGACGGACACTATCATGCCTGTCATCCTGTAGCTGATCCATACCAATATTATAAGAAGGATCCACTATTTTCCAATCATCACTTTTCCCGTCAATGGTTGGAATCATATTTGCAGGAAACTGAAAAATCTTAAATTTTCGCTTATCCTGTGCATTAGAAAAACATGCGTAAAATAAGATTAGACTAAGAAAAAAAATGAAACGACTAATGAATTTCATAATTAAACATTTATTATTTTAATGCCGTTGGCTTTATGGTGAAATCAAATTAGCATATTATATGTTGAATATAATCTTAAAATATCATTTGTATAAAATCTTATGATAATTACATGGGTGAAGATTGGAATTAAATCAATGGAAGCTTTTTACTGACTAAAGATCCCTCCTGCGTCGTGAATACGGCAAGCAGGGAATGAAATGGTGATTGAAAAACAATTATCAATAAGCATCACAAATCTGACATCTCACATCTCACATCTCATTCCTAATAATCCCGTGTTCCAGTCCCCTCAACTCTGCTAATCCCCGGAGACGGCCAATGGCAGAATACCCAGGATTAGTTTTCTTATTCAAATCATCAAGCATCTGATGCCCATGGTCAGGACGCATAGGTATTGAAACATTTCTGGCATGGGATATTTTTACCAATTGCTTAATTACTGCATACATATCCACATCTCCATCCAAATGATTATCCTCATAAAAATCACCCCATTCATTGCGTCGGGTACTTCTTAAATGAACAAAATTGATTCTTTCAGCAAATTGTTCAACCATTGCTGGCAAATCATTGTCTGCTCTGACGCCAAATGATCCAGTACAGAAACAAAGTCCGTTAGATAAGGAAGGAATAGCTGTAAACAATGCTTTAACATCCGATGCTGTACTGACAACCCTTGGCAATCCAAGTATCCCATAAGGTGGATCATCCGGGTGAATGACCATTTTTACGCTACACTCTTGAGCAACAGGTATAATTTCACTTAAAAAATAAATAAGATTCTGGCGGAGACGGTCGGCATCAATACCTTTATATGAATCCAGAGCCTGCTGAAATTGTTCGATCGTAAAACTTTCTTCGCTACCGGGTAACCCTGCAATGATATTTCTGGTCAGAAGATGTTTTTCCTCATCGCTCATTCCGTTAAACCGAATTTTCGCACGACTTATTTCTGCATCGGTATAATCTGAATCTGCACCCGGTCGTTTTAAAATAAAAAGGTCAAAGGCAATGAAAGCTGCCTTTTCAAACCGCAAAGCTTTCGATCCATCTTCCACTGTGTAGGCCAGATCTGTTCTGGTCCAGTCAAGAACCGGCATGAAGTTATACGTAATACACTTAATGCCACAGGAAGCTAAATTCCGTATACTTTGTTTGTAATTATCTATTTGTTTTAGATAAGGTCCAATTTGAGTCTTTATATTTTCGTGAACGGGAACACTTTCAACAACACTCCATACTAAACCGGCATCCGCGACTTCCTTTTGTCTTTTTTGGATATCTTCAATTGGCCATATCTCCCCATTGGGAATGTGGTGTAATGCCGATACAATTCCGGCACATCCTGCCTGACGAATATCTGAAAGACTTACTGGGTCATTTGGGCCATACCAGCGCATGGTTTGTTGCATCACATTAGATCCGTCTATTTTATAATTTTTATTCATTTAAACTCCGGCAAAAATTGAAAATCCTCCATCAACACAAACCATTGAACCTGTAACGAATTTAGATGCATCACTTAACAACCATACCAAGGCTCCCTGCAACTCATCCGGATGACCAAATCTTTTAAATGGCGTATTTCTGATCACTTTCTCACCCCTGTCTGTAAATGACCCGTCCGGATTAGTTAATAAATTTCTGTTTTGTTCGGTAAGGAAAAACCCCGGTGCCAAGGCATTCATGCGGATACGATCGCCATAGCGGTTCGCAAGTTCTACTGCAAACCATTGATTGTAGCAATCAACTGCTGCCTTACCCATATTATATCCCAATACCCGGGTAATAGCGCGTTTCGAATTCATAGATGAAATATTCACGATACTTCCCTTCTCTACTGAATTAACCATAGCTTCCCCAAAAATCTGGGTTGGAATCAAGGTACCCCAGGTATTCAGATCCATAACTCGTTTCATCCCATCCAGGTTCATTTTAAAAATATCATCACCAGGCAAAAGCACCCCATGCGGTTGATTACCACCTGCACCATTTACCAAACCATCAATACGTCCAAAAGTATCTAATACCTTGTTCTTCGCGTCAATCAGCTGGGCTTCATCCATTGCGTCAGCAATAAGAGCGACCGCACGGCCACCGGCTTTATTGATCGCATCAGCACGCTCATTGGCAATATCTTTATTTCTTCCTAAAATCCCTACAGAGCCACCGGCTTTAACTATTCCTTTGATGAATGAATCACCAAGAATACCTGTGCCTCCGGTTACTATAATTACTTTACCTTTTAGTGAGAATTCTTCCATATTTTGTCTGTTGTCTGTTATCTGTTGTCTGTAAATTAGTGTAATTGTCGAATGTATTGCTACAAATTTATATCCTCAAGAAGAATTTTTAAATGAATCAGAATTAAGTCTTGGTTCTTGGCTCTTGGCTCTTGATACCTGTCTGTTGTCTGTAAATTAGTGTAATTGAAATATTTTAGCAAAAGCTATTATCGTTAAAAATCAAATCAACTGGTCCATTTTCGTAAGCGATAGCCTCGGAATGCATAAAATATAAGATACATATAGCAAGGGAACAATACCCAGTATGCATTTCGTGCATCCCATATATCTACAAAATATCCGTAAATAAGTGGAAGGATAGCATTACCTGCCAAACCCATTACCATTAATGAAGCACCTACCTTGGTAAAACGACCTAAACCATCAAGGGCAAGTGGCCATACTCCAGCCCAAACCAGTGAATTGGCTAGTCCGAGCATCACTACAAACCATAAAGAAATATCATTGGTATGTCCAAGGAAAGTAACATCACCTTTAGCATAAATGATCATCAAGGTTAAAATAGCCCCAAATATGGTGCTTGCCTTTAATGCCGTTAATTGCGTCATGAATTTGGGGATGAAAAATATACCTACAAAATACGCGCATATTTGTGCAGTTAAGGTATAAGACGGGAAAACCTTAGCTTCAATTAGGTTAAGATTCATAGTTGCCGCGTAGCTGATAACCGTATCAATAGAAATAACCTGGGTACCCACATGTAAAAATATCGCAAAAGCTCCCAAAACAAGGTGAGGAAATTGCAAAATACTGGTCTTTGAAGAATTTGCCTGTGCCAGTTCATCGCTTTCATGCTCGGTATCAATTTCTGGAAGTGGTGAATAACGAATAAATAGGCCTATTAGAAAAAGAAAAGTACCGACGCACGCATAGGGTACAATTACCCTTTGAATCAATTCACGTAATACAGTATTTTTCTGATCCGGAGTCATTGAATCCAGACTATCCAGCATGCCACTGTCGGTAGCCCTAAAAATGACTGCAGCAAATAACAATGGAGCCAAAATACCAGCTCCTTTATTACAGATTCCCATAATACTAAAACGCTGCGCTGCACGCTCTTTCGGACCTAAAATAGTAATGTATGGATTAGCTGCTGATTGAAGTAGTGCTAAACCTGCACCAATAGAAAATAATCCTAAAAGAAATAATTCATAGGTAAATGTAATTGCAGCCGGTACAAAAAGGAAGGCACCGGTTGACATCACCCAAAAACCAATCATCATTCCTTTCTTAAAACCTACCTTTTTGAGAAGATAGGAAGCCGGAACTGAGAAAAGCAGATAAGATATGTAAAAAGCGAACGTAACAAGATAAGACTGTACGTGAGTCAGATCAAAAGAAATCTTAAAGTACGGAATTAGAATCGCATTGATCCATGAAGTAAATCCAAACATGAAAAACATGAATGCGATGATGACCATGCCCGTGATGGTATCCCGATTACTTAGTGATCCTACTGATACTGTTTTATTATTGCTCATGTTATTTCTTTAATTACCTGATTTGAAAGCCCAATTCCTAAATATATTAATTAATCGATTAATACTTAACTATCTATAATTTCGATGCACTATCCTCATCAATAAATAAAATTGCATGATCATGCCTTCTTAGTATTGTTGAAGGGTATTTCTCATTAATCTCACTGTTAATCGTATGATCAATGGCATTTGCCTTGAACTTACCCGGCACTATAGCATAGGCAAAAGTCGACTTGAATAATGCTGGCATGGTAATAGTAAGAGCATGTGTTGGTACATCATTAATAGTGGCAAAACAGCCATCATTAACTTGCTGGGTTCGGCAATCCTGATCAAGATCAACAACTTTTACGATCTCAGGATCATTAAAATCAGCCACATGAGGATCATTAAATGCCAGATGCGTATTTTCTCCTATCCCCAGACAAACAATATCTGTAGGATATTTGACAAGGAGGTCAGAATAACGCTTACATTCATCCTGAATATTAGCAGCATTACCATTCAGATAATGAACTTCACGGCAGTTAACCTTACTGAATAATCTATCCTTCAAGAAGTTTCCAAATCCCTGTGATGCATCTGGGTGCAAGCCTACATATTCATCCATATGAAAGGCATTAATTCTTTCCCATTCTATTTTTTTATGTTGCAATTCTGCCAAAAACTCATTTTGTGAAGGAGCCGAAGCAAAAATAATATTAATGTATTCTCTGTCTTTTAATAATTCAGAAATCTTTGCTGTAAGAATTTCAGCTGCGGCAGTACCTAATTCGGGCCGTCCGCTATATATTTTTACGTTTAATTTATCTTTAAGGATCTCTCTCATAACTGGTAAAATGATAATTTATGTAATTATATTAATTTTCTTTGTTGTAAATAACTCTTCCCTGGACTATGGTTGTACTGACATTGATATTCCCATCGAAAATAACGATGTCCGCATCTTTTCCTGTGATCAATGATCCTTTAGATGAACCTATTCCAAGAATATTAGCGGGGGTCTGAGAGGCCATTTTAACTGCTTCGAGCAATGGAACATCAGCCATATTTATCATGGTACGTACCAAGCGGTCGCAAGTGGCTACACTTCCAGCAAATGAAGAACGATCAGGAAGTTTTGCCACTCCGTCTTCAACAATCACTTTTAATCCATTGTGTTTGCTACCAAGAATACTATCTCCTGCAGGCATCCCGGCAGAACGCATAGAATCGGTGATTAGGGCAATACGATCTGGACCTTTAATTTTGTAAATCAACTTCAACAGTGGTGCAGGAAGATGTACCCCATCTGCTATGATCTCCACATCCATTTCATCAAGGAGATAGGCAGTTTCAATCACACCTGCATATCTGAAACATTCTCTGCGAGAAACTCCTGACATAGCAGAATAAAAATGTGTAGCCAGTGTATAGCCGGCCTCAAATGCTACTAATGCCTCTTCATAGATCGCATCAGTATGTGCCATGGCTACCAGAATACCTTTTGACCGTAAATGGTTGCCAAATTCGATAGCACCTTTTAATTCGGGAGCAGCACTCCATCGTTTAATATCAGAAGACCTGGATAGTATATCCATATATTCCTTTGGATCAGGATTTCGGATATACCTGGGATCCTGAGCACCACGCTGGCTCAATGCAAAATATGGACCCTCAAGATGCATACCCAGAAATTGAGCACCTTTTTTATTATTCTTATCAGCCTGTTTGTATAATTCAAGCGTATTATAAAGTTCATCAAGCTCACTGGTTAAGGTGGTTGGCATCAAGGCTGTTGTTCCGTACATGGCATGCGTTTCTGCGATCTTCAAAAATGCCTCCTCGGATCCATCCATAAAATCATGGCCACCACCACCGTGTACATGAATATCAATAAAGCCGGGAGCAATATAGTTGCCTTTTGCATCAATCTCTACCGCACCTGGAACATCAATATCGCCTTCCGCTACCTCCTTTATTTTACCATCAATAACCACAACTGTTCCACTGATGATGCGGTATGGGGTTAATATTTTACCATTGTATATTTTAAGTTTGTTTTCCATAATTGTATTCTATAAAAACCAGAGTTATAGCCCCAGGTAATTTTAGTAAAAAATAATTGAGTTTAATACTCCTCCCCTAAATATTACCAATGCTGATAAATACTTGGGCCTAGTAAATCAAGACTCAGAAAAGCATAAATGTCCTACCTTAAGCTGAAATAAAACCCCCTCAGGTAGATGACAGGAATTGAGGATAACTTATCTAGTTTTGGGGATGTAGTTTACTTTAAGTAAACTTTTTGTACCCAGATTACCCAAAACATCAACTGTTTGAATTTCAATCGTGTTGATTCCGGAACTCAATTTAACCAATGTTCCCTTCTCTTTTACCGAACTTTTTAAGCCATTCAGTTCGATATTGAAATAATTAAAGCCAGGGGAATTGCCAGCAAAATTAAGCTGAAGTTCCCCATCATTTACATAGTGAGTAGCAAAATCTACTTGGAACAAGCTGCCGTATATATCTGAAGGCCTGCGGACAAAAAATCGATGCTCAGGTGTTTCCGGAGTTTGTGCATCTGTCCATGCATAATACCCATCCCAACCCCAATGTGTTCTTCCATGAGTTACAGGCAAAGGAGATTTCTGGCTCAGCCAGTTACTACGGGGCAGCCAGCGGACTTCAGCGGTATTATAGAAACCGTAACCGCCAGAATAACCTGGGTTTTCCTTATTAACTGTTACCTTCCACCACACATAATCTTCGGTAATTTTACCAGAAAAAGCATTACCACCTGCATCCATAGCTATGGGCAGATTATTGGGATCAATTTGGTTTGCGCGTCTGTCTCGATCTTCGAATGACCATTTATCCCTGTCAATAATCTCCCCCCCGGGATAATAGGTTGTCAGGAATAAATTATGCAGTTCCAGAATATTTAATGGAATTCCTGTTTTTTTGTCGTAAAACATGGTATCAAAATTCGGGTCGGCCATGATCCATTTTTCATAATCCCGCGACCAGACCTCAACCAGTTCATGACCACCCCAAATGGCATAGTTTGTGTTAACGATTCTAGCCGGAATACCAAAACTTTGGCAAGCTTGGGCAAAAACAATTGCATAATGGAGACAATTTCCTCCCCTTTTCGACAAATTTCCGGGCCCCGAAGGTCCGCTAAGTATCTTACTGGCATCCCAGCTCAGCAAATCTTCAAATTCAGAATTTGGCAGAAACCAATCCCAGTTTGCAGCTGTCCATGCCCTCAGACGTTTAATCTTTTCCCATTCTGTTGTTGCTCCATCTACTACCTGATCAAGTTTAAATCGCTTCCTGAATTCTTGAAGTTCAGGCAATGCAGGGTTCTCATGTACAAAATCAAAGGAAGAGCGGATGAGGGGGTAATTCTTTACTTGAGCTATAAAAATACCAGTAGCTGTTGAACTGCTGCGCCATGTACTTTTCAAATCCAGTCCCATAATTCTAGGTGTACTGTTTCCAGTACCAGGGTCGATACTGTATTCAAGCTGAATGAAGCGATGATTATCACCTGTTGGTAAAATTGAACCTTCAAAATTCTGCCAGGGTGTCCATTCTCCGGCTTCAGGTACATGGGTATTTCCGCTTCTTATCCGCGTTTGCCATTTTGAACCCCCTGCATTCAAAATTCGGGAATTAATTTCTGCATTTCCCATTTTTATAGGGAAATACATGATATCATCTAATGCCTTATCAGCGAGATTAATAACCGGAGTTTGTAGCCAGGCCTTTTGGGCATAAGCCTGCATCTTCAGGCGAATAGGATATTCGGCGATATTTGATGAGCTACCTGCAATTTTCCAAGATTTTCCATTATCGTTACTCCGCTCACTGTTCCCTGTAAATGAAGAAGGCTGCCCTATGAGATTGGTTATAATTGAACTCAAAGCCATAGGAATCCTGAACTTTTCGTTCTGATTATGTACTCTCAGCTCAATTAGGTTTCTGCCTTTTTTTAGATAAGCTACTGGAACCGGAACAGAAGTCCAGAAGTGACGTAGTTCATAAACAATTGGCTTATTCCCATTTACCCTGAATTCAAGTTTCCCACCACTCATTGGTTCAGAAGGCACTATTGGATAAATGAGCATACTGATCCATGCATTCTTAGCAGGTAATATCGACAATTCAAGGGCTTTCCTGATGATACGACCTTTTGACAGCGTATCCCATGCTTCCGAACGAATGGAACCAAGGGCATCAGCATCATTTTCAATCAGTAGATTATTATCAAGCACTATCGCATTGTCCTCCAGTTTTAAATTCTGGGAAACAGACTGCTCCCATAATTTTGCTGCGGTCCAGTTCTCAACCTTAGATTTTAGGGTATCCGGTTTAAATGAATCTTTTGTGTAAGAATTGTCAAAATCTTCAGAGTAACTATCTAATATTCCGGTAAAGCATGCTATTGAAATTAAGACAATTCTGAAAATGGGTTTTGGCGTCATAGTATAAATTCTATTTTTTTAACCACATAGGACACATAGATCATCTCTTTAAAAGGTAATAACAATTAAAACTCTATGTTTCTATGTGGTTTCATTTAACCTTTGATGTCGTACTCGTTTTTTTAATTTGCCATTAACAAAAATACCGGACCTCCATTTTTAAATGAAGATCCGGAATATTTAAAATTGAAGGAATACCCCTTTCTGTTAAACAGTAAACAAAAACCCTATTTGTTGATTTTCAAAGAAACTGTTCCAGCAGGTAATTTTACGGAAACAGTTTTAGCTCCATCGTCAAATGTCCAGTCTTTTATAGTTTGTCCGTTAATCTGAACAGAGCCCGGTTTACCGGATACCATAATTTTCAGCGAACAGCCTTTCCATGATTTAATTTCGGCATCTAAACCTGTTGAAACCAGAGCCATTGTACCTCTTGTGCCAACATCTGCGGTTAAAGACAAACCATTACCAGCGATAGAGCTTCCTTCATAGTAAATTTTCTGAAGAGTACCTGATTTATCATAGCTCGCAGTAAATCGTTTTGCATCTGTTGTAAAACCAGCTGCTACCCCATTTTCTGTTCCGGTTCTAAAAAAACCAATGTCCGAACCATTAGCGTGCACCATTTTAGCACCTATCCATCCCGGAGCTTCCAATTTCGTGGTTACCGGAGCAGCTCCTGAAGCTGGTTTAGATTCAGGCAATAAAACAGCAAGGAAATTTACCTGATTCAGATCCGGTTTACTTGACAGAGACAGGAATGACTCATAGAAGTTTTTACCAATGCCTGCACTTTTATCATAAATCTTGGATGCAACGATCTCCGGATTTACCACATCCATCGTCAATTTAGCATTTGGACGGTCAATAATCATACGTGATTTATCATAGCTGATGGCAGTCTGATTGTTTTCACCCGGAGGAGCATGGAACAACCAGTCGTAGACATGGCCTTTTGGTGATTTACTTTTCACTTCATCAAACAGGAAAATAGGACCTGTCTTGGTGTAAAGTAAGGTACGTGAATACTTCTCAAGATTACCCTTATACACTGAACTCAGCTCACTTTCAATTCCATCGGCATCTTTACCATTGAATAAATGCTGTACTCTTGGCCATTCATTTAGCGCTTTTATTCCATTATCGTAATGAGCAGGAGTCTGACTTTCAGGATCGTGATCTACCAGCATCACGTTATGTGCAATTGCCTGAACGCTATAACTTAAATATTCCAAATTGGCATAATATCCCAAAGGACCATAAGCAGGATCTGTCAATAAGGTCTCTCCATTTTTCATGATCTGGAAACTTCCCTGATCATAATGATAGTGATTTGAATTTGGTCCGACACGGGTACTCAATACTGTGGATGCATCATCCCAACCCGAACGCATGACCATACCTTGCGCTGTAAAGAATTTGGATGCAGGCAATGTTTCTCTGGATACAGGTGTAATATCATCCCTGTACCATAAATAACTCAAATAGCCACCCTTCCCAGCTTCCCAGAATGGTTTTACATAATTATAGATAAATGGATTCTTAGTCCGGTTTACCAGCCACCAGGAGTGAATTTGTCCGCCAATATCAGCTTTTGATCCTTTTGCACCACCACCATCACCATAATCCTGCATCAAACCATTAGAATAGCTTGCTTGAATTAGATATTTATAAAAATTCTGGAAATTAGTCGTTGTAGAATAATCCACTCCAAAATTACGTTCCAAAGCAGGTAATAATTCGCCCATATCCCTGCTTGCCATATTCATATAACCACTTTTTGGCTCACCATAACTACCATCCTCATAATAGGTACGGTCGATAAAGGTTTTAGTTTTTGTCAGGATACCTGAAATATATGGTTCCAGATTCGGGTTCGAAGGATCATCCCCATAAATAGCCGTAGCAGCTAAACCCATACCCCCTGCCAGAACTGCAATGTGATTGGTTTGATTGGAAGGCATACGGTTCATTTCAACCATATCGCGGTGGAACATTTTCAAACCTTTCTCCATAATGGCATTCCGTACAAATGCGCGCTCAGACTCAGAAAGAAGATCGTAAAGCATATCATAACCATAAGCCACAGGCTTGATGGTATAACCTACCGGATAGTACGTCCAAAACTTACGTTCCAGCATCCAGTCGGCATTCCATTTTTTGAATGAGCAAAGTTTCAGCAATGCTTTTTTGGCCTGCTCACCCGCAGCACGGTCACCTTTGAAAGTGTACTGAAAACTCCCTTCCTCAATTACATTTCCAAGAGTTGAGTTAGGATTATTCCATAAAGCATAAGAATTGAAACCAACTGCAGTTTTTGAATGCGGACCACCAACAAGATTTTCGGCAGTCAGATCTTTCCCTTCAGTAATGGCATCAACATTCACTTTCATGAAATCTTTGTGTGAAAGAGCATTATCCAGAATCTTTTGGGCAACGGGGGATTTTTCCATTGCCAGACGGCTTTTAAGCTCCTCAGTAGAGAAATACAGTCTCGGGTGACCATTAACCTGTTTCCCCGGCATCAGAAAGCGGATAGCCCAGTTTAATGATCCGCCCTGATTATCCTCACCTTTCAAACGAATCTCCCACTGACCACGGGTATCCTTTTCAGAAAGTTTATAAATCGCATTATTTGACCATTCAGCGCCATTCCGGCTAAAAGAAATATTATCCTTAACAATTTTTCCCTGACTATTTACCAATGTGCCTGTAACCTGTTTAAGATTTATATCTCCTTCAGGTGCAACTTTAAGACTTACATTATCACCATAAAAAAAGTGCTTGTTCAAAATCGTCACATCAAACATATCCAAATTAGTAGAGCTGGGGCTAGTAGCAATAAATTGTCTGTCGCGCTCACCATTGATACTGAAATCATCCATTAAAATAGTGTAAGTCAACAGATAATTTACAATCGGGTATGTTCCCTTTAAGGTAACCACTTGAATGTGCTCATTGGCACCCAAAGACTTTC
>Ga0315899_10001784_pt1 | contig 24314 bp, 20 predicted proteins | sample LakEriMetagenome_2_FD_203518 | JGI IMG/M metagenome (GOLD analysis project Ga0315899, IMG submission 203518) | Freshwater fungal communities from buoy surface, Lake Erie, Ohio, United States - Buoy 4 MA112 | ecosystem: Environmental > Aquatic > Freshwater > Lake | place: USA: Lake Erie, Ohio... | reverse complement strand
GCCGAGCAATGGTTCGACCGTCGCGCGAATGCCGCGGTGTTTGTTGGCAGGTGCGTGCCGCTCATTCGCTCGCTGGTTTCGATCCCCGCAGGGTTCCGCAGAATGGAACCGGTGCGCTTCACACTCCTCACGGCGGCCGGCAGCCTCGTGTGGAATGTGGCGCTCATCGGCGCGGGTGCCGCGCTGGGCACGCAGTGGGATCTCGTCCAGCAGGGAGTCGGCGTACTGCAGTGGGTCGTCGTCGCGGCGATCGTGGCCGCTGCCCTACGGTGGGTCGTCGAGGTGTGGCGCCGCCGCCGCCGTGCCGCTGGCGCCTGACCCCGCCGTCGTGACTGCTCGCCGTAGCCTGTAACGCGATGCTTGCCTGGTTGGCCGCCCAGACCGGCCGCGACCAGTTCTCCGACTGGTTGCGCACCGACCTCGTCGTCATCCTGATGACGGTGTCAGGGTCGTACGTGCTGATGCGTGTCGTGGCGTTCGTCGCCGATTACCAGATCCACACGGTTCGCTCCCGGCAGCGCATCGCGCTTGATCCTGCGGCGCAGCGCGAGGGCGCCGACCGCGCCGCTGCCTTTGGCGCTCTGCGCTGGGGCCTCGGGTTTGTCATCGTCGCGGTGGCGGTCACGTCGGTGCTGCTGCGACTCAACCTGCCGTCCTCGGCACTGGTGTTCCTCGGTTCGATCGTCGGCGCCGGCCTCGGCTTCGGCGCGCAGCAGATGGTGGGCGACGTCATCGCGGGCATCTACATCATCGCCGAGCGGCAGTTTGGCGTCGGCGACATCGTGCGGGTCGGTCCGCTCGGCATCGTCGGCTGGGTGGAGGGCCGCGTGGAGGAGGTGACGCTCCGCGTGACCAAACTTCGCACCTTCGACGGAGACCTCGTCAGCGTTGCCAACGGCGTGCTCCGTCACAACGTCAACATGTCGCGCGACTGGTCGCGCGTGCTCGTCACGATTGACGTGCCGCGCTCGGACGACCTCGCGTCAGCGATTGCGACGATCTCGAGTGTGTGTGCTGCGCTCTCTTCCGACGAGGCCTTCGCGCCGCTGCTCACCGAAGCGCCAGCGGTGCTCGGCCTTGAGGAGATCACCGCTGACTATTCGCGCGTCCGCATCGCGGGACGGTCGCTGCCAGTGCAGCAGTGGAAGGTCGAGCGTGAGTTGCGGCTCCGCATCGCGCTCGCCCTGCAAGCGGCCAAGGGCGTCGCGTGAACCGCTACTGGCGGCGTCCTCGAAGGTCGACGTGGTTCGCCGTCGCGGTCTTCCTCGTGTCATTCGGTTTCTGGTTGACGCAGCCGCAGCCGGAAAGGCCGGCCCGCTATCCCGATGTGAGCTGGGTGATCGTGACGACGACCACCGAGCCGCCTCCCACCGAAACCATCCCGCCGGAGACGACCGTGCCACCCGACACCGTGCCGCCCGACACCGTGCCGTCCGACACCGTGCCGACGGACTCTGTGGCGCCCGGCGACACGTCCGCGCCAACAACGGTCGCGCCTTAGCCCCCGCGGCTAGGCGGTCGCGACGACGAGAAATGCCTCGGCCATCCGGTCCGTGCCGAGACCGTTCGCCTCGGCGATCGCACGGCCCCATGCAGACACGCGCTCCCGCATCGTCGACGGGTCGTGGTGCTGGCTCGCATGGCACTCCAGTGCGGCAAGCTTGCGATCGAACTGCGCGGTGACGTCGATGATCTGACGCGGCGACGGCCCGCCCATCACCCACGTCTCGCCGACGGTGTGTGGTTCGAGCCCGCGCCCGTGCAGCAGTTCGGGAAACGCGAACTCGTTGCGGGCATCGGGATAGACGGCGCACATCGTGGCCTCGCCGGTGGCGAGGTGGTCGGGGTGGCTCGCGAAGATTCGGTCCCAGCGCCGCTCGGGCGACTGGGTGAGCACGCGGTCGGGCCGCACCGTGCGGATCATCGCCGATATCTCGCGCCGGAGCTCCAGGGTCGGCTCGACCGAGCCGTCGGAGAATCCGAGGTCGTGCACGGCGGAGACGCCGAGGATGGCGGCTGCGGCGCGCTGCTCGTCGAGCCTGAGCAGCCCGACGTCGGCGCGTGGCATCGACGCGTCAAACCCGCCGGCCTCACCACGCGTCACGAGGCAGTACTCGACATGGTGTCCCTCGTCGGTCCATGACGCGACGGTGCCGCCTGCGCCGAAGTCGACGTCGTCGGGGTGTGCGGTGACGACGAGGATCCTCATTCCGGCGAGGCTACGTTCGTCGCTGCACCGTCAGATACCCAGTGGGGTATAGACTGTGCGGCATGAGCAGGATCTACCTCGACGTCCGTACCCCCGAGGAGTACGCGAGCGGCCACGTGCCCGGCGCGCACAACCTTGACATCCGTTCCGATTCGTTCGCTGACGACGTACTCGCGCTCGACCGAACGGTGGCGTACGGCGTCTACTGCCACAGCGGCGGGCGGTCGCAGGTGGCGGTGCAGTTCATGCTCGCGCAGGGATTCACCGACGTCACCGATCTGCAGACGCCCCAGTCGGCTGCCGCATCGGGCGGCCACGACCTCGTCGCCGGCTGACCGCGGGCCGATGGGCGCTGCACCCGTCGACAACGATCCTTCATTGTGGCGGGAGTCGCTGCCGACGATCGGCCCACAGACGAACAAGTACTCACGGGGGCTCGCCGTGGTCGTGGGCGGCCATCCCATGACCGGCGCAGCGCGGTTGGCGGCGCGTGCGTGCGCGCGAAGCGGGGCGGGTGCCACGGTCATCGCGTGCGCGCCGGCGGCGCTCGAGTCGTACCTCGTCTCGGTGGAGAGCATCATGGTGCGGTCCGTCGACGGGCCGTCAGCGCTTTCCGCACTGCTCGGCGATCCGCGCACGTCGGCCGTGCTGATCGGTCCCGGGGCGGGGGTTGGTGTTGTGACGCGCGAGTTGGTGGCTGCGGTGCTCGGAAGTGAACTGCCTGCCGTCCTTGACGCCGACGCACTGACGTCGTTCGAAGACAATCCGGAGGAACTGTTCGCGCTGGTGCACGCACGGTGCGTGTTGACACCGCACGCAGGGGAGTTCGCCCGCCTGTTCCCCACGGAGTCGCGCCTCGAGGTGCAGGCAGACCGCGCCGCCGCCGCAGCCGCACGCTGTGGGGCATCAGTCCTGCTGAAGGGATACGACACGGCAATGGCCTCGCCAGACGGGCGCACGGTCGTCAACCGCGCTGCGCCGCCGACCCTGGCGACCGCCGGTTCGGGCGACGTGCTCGCGGGCATCATCGTCGGGATGTGTGCGCAGGGCATGGCGCCATTTGACGCGGCGTGTGCGGCGGCGTGGGTGCATGCAGAGGCGGCACGGCGCGCACCGGCCGGCCTCATCGCCGATGACCTGCCCGAGCTCGCGGCTGCGGTGCTCGGCACGCTGCGCGGCTGGTGACACGGCTCGTTCGGCGATCCATGGCACGTGCCTAGGCTCGGCGCGGCCATGGGCATCCGCGTCGGCGTCATCGGCACCGGGATGATGGGCTGCGAGCACCTCCGCAACCTCGTCGCGCACGGTGGCGCGGAGATCACCGCGGTCAGCGATCCGGTGCCGGCATCAATCGGCTGGGCGCGCGACGTGCTCGCGGGCACTGGGCACCGGCCGGCCGAGTTCGCCGACCACCGCAACTTGCTCGCGGCGGGCCTCGTTGATGCGGTGATCATCGCATCGCCGAACCACACCCACCGCGCCGTGCTTGACGACGTGCTCGCCACCGATGTCGCTGCGCTGGTGGAGAAACCGCTGTGCACCACAGTGCCGGACTGTCTCGCCGTCGTCGAAGCGGCGTCCCGTCGGTCGGCCGTCACCTGGGTGGGGCTCGAGTATCGCTACATGCCGCCGGTCGATGTGCTTTGTCGCACGGTGGCGGACGGCGCGATCGGCCGGGTGCGGATGATGGCGATCCGCGAACACCGGTTTCCGTTCCTCCGCAAGGTCGGCGACTGGAACCGCTTCAACGAGAACACGGGCGGCACCCTTGTCGAGAAGTGCTGCCACTTCTTCGACCTCATGAATCTGGTCGTCGGCAGCCGACCAGTGCGCGTATATGCGAGTGGTGCACAGGACGTGAACCACCTCGACGAGCGGTATCAGGGGCGAACGCCCGACATTCTCGACAACGCCTTCGTGACCGTCGACTACGAGGACGGTGCGCGAGCGTTGCTGGACCTCTGCATGTTCGCCGAGGCGGGGCGCAACGAGCAGGACCTCGTTGTGGTCGGCGACGCTGGCAAGGTGGAGGCACACGTGCCGGGTGATGGCCGCGCGTTTCTCAGTTTGCGCGATGGTGGCCGAACTGTCGAACTGCCGGTGCGCGAGTCGGATGCCGCCCATGTCGGCTTCCATCACGGTGCGAGCTTCGTCGAGGTATCGCGTTTCCTCACTGCGGTCGGATCGCGTGGCGGCCCCGAGGTCACGGTGGTCGACGGGCTCTGGTCGGTGGCGGTCGGCGTCGCGGCGCACCGCTCCATCGAGGAGGGACGACCGGTGCAGGTAGACGAAGTGTTGCGTGCGCAATGAAGGGCACGTTCTCGGCGAGCAGCACACCCGTCACCTAGTGTCAGAGGAAAGTTCTTCCTCATGGCGTCCCCCACCTACGTCCGCCGGTCCACCCTCCGGGTGGATGATCGCCTCGCGTCGTTCGTCGACGAGGAGGCCTTGCCGGGCACGGCTATCGATCGCGAACGGTTCTGGAACGACCTTGCCTCACTGATCAACGACCTCTCGCCACGGAACGAACGTCTCCTCGCCGAGCGCCAGCGGATGCAGGCCGCGATTGACGCGTGGCACCTCAAGACCCCGGTATTCAGCCTTCCGGCCTATCGGTCGTTCTTGGAGGACCTCGGGTACCTGCTGCCCGAGGGGGAGCCATTCACGATTGACACCGCCAACGTCGACCGAGAGATCGCCGAGTTGGCCGGCCCGCAGCTGGTGGTGCCGGCCAGTAACGCTCGATACGCGCTGAACGCAGCTAACGCGCGGTGGGGGTCGCTCTACGACGCCCTCTACGGCACGGACGCGCTGGGCACGTCCAAGCCCGCTGGACCGTACGACCCGTCGCGCGGCGCTCGCGTGATTGCGTGGGCGCGACAGTTCCTCGACGAGACGGTGCCGCTCGCAACCGGCTCGCACACCGATGCCATCTCGTACGCGGTGGTCGACGGGACGGTCGTCGTCGAGACGACGTCGGGCCCGGTCGGGTTCGCCAATCCGTCGTGCTTCGTCGGCTACCTCGGTCGCGCACAGAAGCCGGACAGCCTTGTATTCGAGCACTGTGGGTTGGGCATCGAGATCGAGTTTGACGACACCGACCAGGTGGGCTTCGACGACTCCGCGCACATCGCCGACGTCAGGCTGGAGGCGGCGCTCACGACCATCGTCGACATGGAGGACTCGGTCGCGGCAGTGGACGGCGGCGACAAGGCCCATGTGTATCGCAACTGGCTCGGTTTGATGACAGGCACGCTCTTCGCCCCGATCGGAGTTGACACGCTGGGCGAGACGGTCAACCGGGCGCTCGCGAGCGACCGGAGGCTCATCGCGGGCGATGGCTCAGCGGTAATGCGTAGGGGACGGGCACTGCTCTTGGTGCGCAACGTGGGCCACCTGATGACGACGCCGGCGGTGCTCGATGCGAGCGGCAACGAGGTGCCGGAGGGGCTGCTGGACGCGGTGATGACGGTGTTGTGCGCGCTGCACGACCTCGGTAAGGGCGGCGGCGATCTCTGCAACTCGCTGACGGGGTCGGTCTATGTCGTCAAGCCGAAGATGCACGGACCCGATGAGGTCGCGTTTGCCGTCGACACGATGGCGCGTGTCGAGGCGATGCTCGGACTCGAGCCGAACACCGTCAAGCTCGGAATCATGGACGAGGAGCGTCGTACCACGCTCAACCTGAAGGAGTGCATCCGCGCCGCGCGCCACCGATGCGTCTTCATCAACACGGGGTTCCTCGACCGCACGGGCGACGAAATCCACACGTCGATGCAGGCGGGGTCAATGGTGCGCAAGAACGACATGCGCTCGCAGCGGTGGCTCTCCGCGTACGAAGACTGGAACGTCGACATCGGGCTCGAGTGCGGCCTGCGCGGCCGGGCGCAGATTGGCAAGGGCATGTGGGCCGCACCCGACCGGATGGGGGCGATGCTGGAGCAGAAGGTCGTGCACCCGCAGGCGGGGGCCAGTTGCGCCTGGGTGCCATCGCCGACGGCTGCCGTGCTGCACGCGACGCACTACCACCGCGTCGACGTCGCCGCGCGCCAGGCCGAACTGGCGCTTGGGGTACGCGCCGGTCGCCGCCGCGCATCGCTCGACGACCTGCTGACGATCCCTCTCGGGTCGAAGTCTGCGTGGACGCCGGAGGAGGTCGATGAGGAGCTGGACAACAACTGTCAGGGCATCCTCGGATACGTGGTGCGCTGGATCGACCAAGGCGTCGGCTGCTCGAAGGTCCCCGACATCCACGATGTCGCGCTGATGGAGGATCGCGCGACGTGCCGCATCTCGTCGCAGCACATCGCCAACTGGCTGTTGCACGGGGTGGTCGACGAGTCACAGGTTCGCCGAGCGTTCCGCCGAATGGCAGCGGTGGTCGACCGCCAGAATGCTGGCGATCCCGCCTACGAGCCGATGGCGCCGCGCTTTGAGGGGCTCGCATTTCGCGCCGCGTGTCAGTTGGTCTTCTCCGGCGTCGAGCAGCCCTCCGGCTACACCGAGCCAATCCTCCACGCGCACCGTCTCGACAAGAAGGAGCAGGCATGAATCTCCAGCGGGCACGGACGATTGTCACCGCAGCACTTGCGCACCGCGCCGCGGCCGGCATGAAGCCGCTGTGCGTCGCGGTACTCGACGCAGGTGGGCACCTCGTGGCGTTCGAACGGGAGGACGGGGTGGCCAACCGTCGGTTCGACATCGCGCATGGAAAGGCCTACGGTGCGATCTCGCTCGGCGTCAACTCGCGCACGCTGGGAGTCATGGCTGTGGAGCGTCCGCACTTCGTCGCCGGCGCCACCGCGGCCATCGGCGGCGCGCTCGTGCCCGTTGCGGGCGGTGTCCTCGTGGTTGAGGACGGGCGCGTCATCGGCGCCGTTGGCGTCTCGGGTGATACGTCTGACAACGACGAGGCGGCGGCAATCGCGGGCGTGCAGGCCGCGGGCTTGACGGCCCAGTGAGGCTCGCCGCACGCACCAGTTCACGGCGGGGAGTGCCGGCGAGCGATGCCGCACTGGTCCGCGACCTGGTCCGTGTGGTGGGTGCTGCGAACGTGCGTACCGACGACGCGCAGCGCGCGCTGATGCGGCGCGACGCGTCAGTGTTCGACGGCGGCGACGCAGGTCCGGTGTGCTTTCCGCGCACGGCCGACGAGGTGCAGGCGGTGGTCCGTGCGGCTCGCCGGCACGGCCGCGCCGTTGTCCCCCGAGGCGCCGGAACCGGCCTCGCAGGCGGCGCGATCCCGCTGGGTGCGCCGGTCGTCGTGTCGCTTGCCCGCATGACTGAGATCGGTGAGGTTGATCGCGACGCGAGGGCGGTGTGGGTCGAACCCGGCGTCGTCAACCTCGACCTCACGCGGCACCTTCGCCCGATGGGATTCCACTTCGCTCCAGATCCCTCGAGCCAGCAGGTCTGCACCATTGGCGGCAACGTCGCCAACAACTCGGGTGGTCCGCACTGCCTCGCATATGGCGTGACAAATGCGCACGTGCTCGCGATGGACGTCGTGCTGCCAGACGGTGCGATGGCGCGCCTCGGTGGGCTCGACCCGGAGCCGGCGGGCCTCGACCTGCGCGGGGCCTTCATCGGCGGCGAGGGAACGCTGGGCATCGCGGTCCGCATCGCGGTGCGGGTGACGCCGAATCCGCCGGCAGTACGAACGCTGCTCGCATCGTTCTCACAGGTGCGGGACGCCGCGAACACGGTCAGCGCCGTGATCGCGGCAGGCATCGTCCCCGCAGCGATGGAGGTGATGGACCAGCGCATCACCCGCGCCGTCGAGAACTATGCGGGTGCCGGCTATCCGCTCGATGCAGCGGCCGTGTTGCTCGCCGAGGTCGACGGCCTGCTCGACGGCACCGCGCATGATGCGGACGCCATCGCGCGAATCGCGCGTGAACAGGGCGCCACGGAGGTCCGGCTGGCGAAAGACGATCGCGAGCGAGCGCTGCTGTGGAAGGGGCGTAAGACAGCGTTCGGTGCCGTTGCGCAAATCGCCCCCGACTACTACCTGCACGACACGGTGGTGCCGCGATCGCGCCTGGCCGACGTGCTTGAGCAGGTGTACGCGATCGCCGACCGCCATGACCTGACGGTGATGAACGTCTTCCACGCCGGCGACGGCAACCTTCACCCGCTGCTGCTGTTTGACGCGCGCGAACCTGGGATGCTCGACCGCGTGCACGCGGCGGGCGCAGACATTGTCGAAGCCTCGCTCGCGGCCGGGGGCGTGCTCTCCGGCGAGCACGGGATCGGCGTCGAGAAGCAGGCGTACATGGACAAGATGTTCAGCCCCGACGACCTCGACCACCAGAACCGCTTGCGGCGCGCGTTCGATCCGGAGTGTGCGGCGAACCCCGGCAAGGTGCTGCCGACGGGGCACAGTTGTGCCGACATCCAGTTGCTGTCAAGCGCACCGAGGGGTCTATGGGTCTGACCGGAGCACTCGCTGAGCGACGCGAGCTCGTGGCATTTGCCGACGAGGTGGGCGCCGATGGCGCAGTTGCAGTCGAGGGATCGCGCACGCGGTGGGTGGCCGGCGGCGAGGCAGCACCCGGAGTGCGGCTCGTGCGGGCGCCGGCCGGCGTGTCGGCCTACCTGCCCGAGGAGATGGTGGTCTGCGTCGGTGCAGGCACGACGGTCGCGGAGCTGGCATCGGTGCTCGCGGCGAGCGGCCAGCGCTGCGCGCTCCCCGATCGCGGTGGCACTGTGGGTGGCGCGATTGCGGTGGGTGAGCAACATCTCGACGTGCTCGGCCGTGGCTCGCTACGCGCCTCAGTGCTTGAGGTTCGCTACGTATCGTCTGAGGGACGGCTGGTGCGCGGCGGCGGCCCGACGGTGAAGAACGTCACGGGTTACGACCTGCCGCGCCTCATGACCGGTGCGCTCGGCACACTCGGTCTGCTCGCCGAAGTGATCCTTCGCACCAATCCCGTGCCGGCCGCGTCGTCCTGGTTGCGCGCCGACGGCGCCGATCCGTTCAACGCGTTTGACGCGCTGCTGCATCCGTCGGCGGTGCTGTGGGATGGCGCGTCGACGTGGGTGCACCTCGAGGGGCACCCCGGCGACGTCGCGGCGCAGGCTGCAGTGCTGAATCGCCTTGCCGCCGCAACCGAGGTCGAGGGTCCCCCGCTGCTGCCCACGCATCGGTGGTCGCTCGAGCCGTCCGCGCTCCGCGAGCTACGGGGGCGCTTCGTCGCATCCGTCGGCGTAGGTCTTGTGTTCCGCGACGAGCCGCAGCCTCCGCGGCTGCCCGATGCGGCGTCGCGCACAGTGGCTGCGCGCATGAAGCAGGAGTTCGACCCCACCGGCCGTCTCAACCCCGGCCGCGACCCTGCGAGGCGCTGATGGACCTTGGCATTGATCCCGAACGGCTGAACGCCTGCGTGCAGTGCGGCCTGTGCCTCACGGCGTGCCCGACGTACCGCGTGTCGGCTGACGAGACGATGTCGCCGCGCGGACGCATCGCGCTGATGCGCGAGGTGCAGGACCGCGGAGCGCCCTTGACCCGCGAGGTCGTCCGTGCGTTTGACACGTGTGTGCAGTGCCGAGCGTGCGAGCCCGCGTGCCCGTCGGGCGTGCAGTACGGCTCGCTCATCGAGGCGACGAAGACGACGCTCGCGTCGCGTCGCGGGGGTTGGATACGTGCGCTTGCGTTCGCCCCGTTGTCGCGGCCGCGCCTCCTGCGCGCGGGCTCCGTGCTGCTCGGTCTCGCACAGCGCGCGCACCTCGTGCCGCGCCGGCTCGGACTTTCGGCGCGCATCCCGCTGCGGCGTGCGCCGCTGCGTGCGTCGGGCAACGACGTCTGGATGTTCACCGGCTGCGTCATGGACGCGTGGCAGCGCGACGTACATCTCGCGACGCAGCGGGTGCTTGAGGCCGCGGGGTTCGGGGTGCGCCCGACGGGTGCCTCCGCCCCGTGCTGCGGCGCGTTGCATGTGCACGCCGGCCTGCACGACCGTGCCGTCGCACTTGCCCGTCAGGTGATCGCTGGACTGCCGGGTGCCGCACCAATCGTCGTGAACTCGGCTGGTTGTGGCGCTGCGTTGAAGGAGTACGGTCACTTGTTGGGAACCGAACAAGCGCGAGCGTTCTCAGCGCGCGTCGTCGACGTGCAGGAGTTCCTCGCACGTCACGTTGACCGCCTGCCTGCGGTCGAGCCGTTGCCGCTGCGTGTCGCCGTGCAGGATCCGTGCCACCTCCGCCACGTCCAGCGCGTGCACGAGCCAGTGCGCACGGTGCTGCGACCGTTCGTGCGCGAGTGCGTCGAGTTGGACGACGAGGGCCTGTGCTGCGGGGCTGGAGGCGCGTACTCGGTCCTCGAACCGGAGATGGCCGGACAGATCCGCGAAAGGAAACTGTCGTCGATCGGCCGCGCCCAACCGGACGTCGTCGCGAGCGCGAATCCCGGATGTGCGATGCACCTCGCGGCCGCGGGCGTCGCTGTACGCCACCCGATGGAGATCGTGGACGAGGCGATCAGGGCATCGGCAAGACCGGTCGCCTAGCGCGAGACGGTCGTCGACTTCAGCGCTGCGGCGTTGCGGCGATGAATTCGGACATCACTCGGGCCAATTCGGGTCCGCAGTCCTCCTGCACGAAATGCCCGCCACCTTTGATGGTCGTGTGTGGTTGTCCCGCCGCACCTGGCACCTCACGGATGAATGGCGCGTCGCCGCCGCGCGTCACGGCGTCCTGGTCGCTGAACGCGCACAGCCATGGCCGGTCAAACTGACGCAACGCGTCCCACGCCGTACGGTTGGCCGGCGCCTCGGGATCGTCGGACGACGTCGGCACGAGCGACGGCAGGATGCGCGGCCCAGCGAGGTACGACTCGTCGGGGAACGGTGCGTCGTAGGCGGCGGCGACTTCAGGAGCGAGCCGCGCCGCGCATCCGCCGCTGACGATCTTGCCGACGCGGAACGATGGCGATTCCTGCGAGTACTTCTGCCACGCGAGGAATGCGTCGCCCACCCTCCCGTCGCCAATGGGCAGACCGGTGTTCGACACGACGACGCGGTCGAACCGCTCGGGCTGCGCGGCGACGAGCCGCAGCCCGATGAGCCCGCCCCAGTCCTGCCCGAAGAACGTGGCATTGCGTAGGTCCAATCGGTCGAACACGAGCTGCGACATCCACGCGACGTGCCGCGCGTAGGTGTAGTCGCGCTGTCGTGACGGCTTGTCAGACCGCCCGAACCCCACGAGGTCGGGGCAAATGACGCGATATCCCGCGGCGACGAGCACCGGCACCATCGTGCGGTAGAGGTAGCACCACGACGGTTCACCGTGCATGAGCAGCACGGGGTCGCCATCGGCCGGTCCCTCGTCGAGGTAGTGCACCCGCAGCGACCCGCCCTCGCCGTCGGCGATCTCCGCGTAGTTCGGGGCAAACGGAAACCCTGGGAGTCCGTCGAATCGGTCGTCAGGGGTGCGAAGGACGTGCATCGGTACCTCACAGGTACTCTGACACGCGCGCCGCGGAGCCACCAACGCCGGGCGCACGGGGGAACAAGATGGCCGCTGGGGTCGGAGAGCAAGAACCGTTCGGCGGCGTCATCGGTCGCACGGTGGCCGAGTCGGTACCGCACTGGCCGGAACCGCCCCATCCCGGCGACGGCGCGCCGAACGTCGTCCTGATCCTCATCGACGACCTCGGCTTCTCGCACTTCGGCTGCTTCGGCGGCACGATCCCGACGCCGCGCATCGACGCGCTGGCGGCGAACGGCCTGCGCTTCACCAACTACCACGTCACGCCGCTGTGCAGCCCGACGCGCGCGGCGCTGCTCACCGGCCGTAACGCGCATGAGGTGGGCATGCGCTCGATTTCAAACTTCAACACGGGATTTCCCAACATGCGTGGCCACGTCACGCACCGTGCGGCCACGGTGGCGGAGGTACTGCGGCTGCATGGCTATGCCACGTTCTGCGCGGGCAAGTGGCACCTCGTGCAGATGGAACAGGCGTCGGCGGCTGGGCCGTTCGACCAGTGGCCGCTCGGTCGCGGCTTCGATCGCTTCTACGGATTCCTTGACGGCGAGACCGACCAGTTCAGCCCCGAGCTCGTCTACGACAACCATCATGTCGAGCCGCCGAAGCGCCCCGAAGAGGGCTACCACCTCAGCGAAGACCTCGTCGACCATGCGCTGCTGTTCGCGCGCGACAGCCTCTCGATCCGGCCCGACCGGCCGTTCTTTCAATACATCGCATTCGGCGCGACACACGCGCCACACCAGGCCCCGCGCGAGTTTCTCGAGCGCCAGCGCGGCAAGTGGGACGAGGGCTGGGACGTCGCGCGCGAGCGGTGGCACCGCCGCCAACTGGAGATGGGCATCGTGCCGCCGGGTACGCAACTCGCGCCGCGCAACCCGGGCGTCGAGGAGTGGTCGTCGCTGCCCGACAACCAGCGCCGGCTTGCGATCCGCCTACAGGAAGCCTTCGCCGCGTTTCTCGAGCACACCGATGCACAGATCGGCCGCTACCTCGACGGGCTCGCCGAGATCGGCGCACTCGAGAACACGATCGTCGTCCTGCACAGCGACAATGGCGCCAGCCAGGAGGGCGGGCCATTTGGCGTGTTGCACGAGATGAAGTTCTTCAACATGCTGATCGAGAGCCCCGACGAAGCCGTCGCCCGCATCGATGACATCGGTGGACCGCACAGCCACTCCAACTATCCGTGGGGGTGGGCCCAGGCTGGCAACACGCCATTCAAGTGGTACAAGCAAAACACCCATGAGGGCGGTGTGCACGTGCCGATGGTGGTGCACTGGCCGCGCGGCATCTCCGACCACGGGGGTATCCGCGACCAGTTCGCGACGGTCAGCGACGTGGTTCCCACGATCTACGAGTTGCTGTCAATCAATCCTCCGGCAGTGCACCGGGGCGTCGAGCAGCTGCCGGTCACGGGAACCTCGTTCGCCTACGCGTTTGACGACGCATCTGCTACCGGCCGCAAGCGCGTGCAGTACTTCGAGAACGCCGGCCATCGTGCGATCGTCGCCGACGGTTGGAAGGCGGTCACCCGCCACACGATGGGCGTGCCGTTCGACGACGACGTGTGGGAATTGTACGACCTGTCGACGGACCGTTCGGAGACTCGCGATCTGGCCGCCGACATGCCCGAGAAGGTTCGCGAGATGGTCGACCTCTGGTGGCGCGAGGCCGAGCAGCACGGCGTCCTCCCGCTCGACGACCGCGGTGTCGCCCTGTTCAAGGTGCGTTCGCACGAGCATGGCCCGCATCGTCCGGACCGGACGTACCGGTACTTCCCGCCGATGGCCCGCATCCCCACGCAGGCGTGCGCGCCGATCGGTGGTCGCTCGTGGGACTTCGAGGCGAAGGTCACGCGCATGGCGGGCGACGGCGGCGTGTTGTTCGCCACGGGCACGGAGAACGCGGGGCTGAGCATCTTCGTCGACGATGACCGTCTGTGGTTTGACTACAACTACTTCGGCGCGCATCACATCGCGTCGTCGTCGGTGCAGGTGCCGTCAGGGGAGTCGCTGCTGGCGGTGCGGTTTCGGCGCGGCGACTCCACCGCCGACGTGTCGCTGCTGGTCGACGGCGCGGAGGCAGGGTCGCTGCACCTCCCGGCGTTCATGCGCATCATTTCCAGCGTCGGCGCCACTGTTGGCGAGGACGGTGGCTCACAGGTGAGCGATCGGTATTCGGGCCCGTTTCCGTTCGCCGGTCAGCTTCACTGGGTGGAGTTCCGCATCGTCAGCGCGGCGGACGGCCGCACAGGCGACGCGGAGGCCCGCGCCATCGAGTCGCGGCAGTAGCCGCGACCGTCGGGGGGACTACAGCGTGGTGCCGGAGACGACGACGCTGAAGTCGCTGGTGCGGTACTGCAGGACGTCGCCGGGGACGCCATTTTTCCAGCCGGCGAGCTTGAAGTAGTAGGTCGTTGACGGCGCCAGGCCCGTCACGGTGGAGATCGTGCCGCAGAACGGGCATCGACCAGCGGGGTCGCCGCGCTTCAGGTAGCCGTTGTATGCGCCTTCGGTGCTCACCCACAGGGTTGCGCAGTTGTGGGACACAGTAAAGGTGTTTGCGGCGTTCTGGACGCGCCGCCTGCCCTCCTGTTCGCCCCCGCCACCCGACGTGAGTACCAGCGCAACCGCGAGCACCGATCTAAGCACTCCGCGACGAGCCTCTAGAAGTAGCTGCCGGTCTGCACCCAGTTGTGCAGGTGCACGAGCGCGGCGAGCGTCTGCACCGCCAGGATCGCGAATGGAACCGCGCGCATCCTCGGCGGCACCCGCAGCAGGGCCATCGCCGACACGGCGTAGAGCCCGCTGGCAGCCGCCATCGCCCCCCAATTCATGTCGCCGTAGCCAATCGGCACGCCATTACGGTCGGTGTCCCAGAACATCTGCGACTGCACCGTTGCCGCACCGAGCACCAGCCAGGCCGGGGCGATCGTGCGCAGCGACCAGCGCGTCGACCCCGATCGGTCCCCGGCAGAGGCGCGTCCGCGCCGCGTGTGCACGGCCAGCACGGTGGCGACGGCCACAGGGAACGCCCACGACCGCAGCAGGTCGATCGGCAGGGTGGGGGACAACTCCCCGAGGGGCCGCAGGCGCACTTCGCGTTGGGCCCCTGCCCCGTATGAGGTCTGCAGGTTGATCAGGAGAGTGGCGATCGGCAGCCCCGCAAGGGCAATCCACGACGCCACTGCCTGCCGCGCCCGAAGCGGGCCCCGCCAGGTCATCCACGCCATGAGAGCCGCGGTTCCCACGATCCACGCGGGGGTGAGGGCGGGTTTTGCCAGCGCCGACAACAGTCCGGCCCCTGCCACAAGCGCCAGCCGGCGTCGGTCGGGCTGGTCGAACCACGCGCAGAGGGCCCAGATCGCGGGAATGGCGAGGGCGTTGGCCAGCGGCTGTGTGGCGCTGCCCAGCGAGTTGGGGGGAATCGTGCCGACGTAGAACGTGTCGGTCCAGAACGGGAGTGGTAGGGCAAGGACCGTACCGAGTGCGACCGCCGTGACCGCGCTGCCCGCCGGTCGGTATCCCTCGTTCTGCAGCAGGGCCGCTGTCAGCATGGCCTTGGCGGCCGCAATGGCTCCCAGCAACATAAATCCGGCCTGGATGATCAGTTGCGGCTCTGACGTGCCAATGGTCACGAGCCGCAGGGGGTAGTAGAGGACGGTGTACGACCACCAGGTGCCGTGGAGGGTTTGGTGCAGGCTGGTGAAGTGGGTCAGGAAGTCCGACTCAAACCCGTCCCCGGCCCGACTGGCGGGCCAAGCGAAGAGGAGGAGCCCCACAAGACCGGCCGCCGAAAGGCCTCCAGCGGATCGAAGTCCGGCTCCACCAATGAGGCCGAGTGAACCGGTCGTTGACCGGCCTGCTCCACCATCCGGCACCATCGGAGGGGGCTCGTTGGGTGAGGGCACGTTGCGAGCCTAGATGGCGCAGATGACAAGACATTTAGTCCCGAGTTGTTTAGGATCAGAGGGAGAAAAAAATACTGACTCGTTAAGGAGTATCCGTCATGAAGTCTTCCCGTCGCAGTCGTGCAATCCTTGCCTCGATCCTGACGTTCGCAGTGCTGGCGCCGGTGTCGGCGTTGTCAACATCAGGGGTAGCGACGGCGACCGACGGCATCTTCGTCGGCGTAGCCGCCCGGCAGATCGTGTTTGAGAACACGGCTCCGGCGCACGTGATCCTTGGAGCCTTGGCTAGCCGCTCGACGGGTGCAGCGTTCAGCGGGCAGACGGGTACGGGCCCTTACACGATCACGGGTCCGGGTGGCTACACCTTTGAGACCGACCGTAACTATGCGGGCGGCGATCCCGAGAACATGAACGAGAGCGAGGTTCGTGCCAACAGCAGCACGGCGTTCACGCGTCCAGCAACGACGGACGCGGATTGCACCGACACCGCGGGAGTTGTTGTGTCGGGTTGCGTGTTCCTGCAGAGCTCGGGCAACATAGTGGGGCCAAACTCCGGTTCCTTCGGCTCGATCTTTGGACCAGAGGTGTGGACGGAGAAGTTCACGGTGACTGAGGCGTCCGAGGTGGCGTTCCGCTACCGCGTGGTGGGCACGGGTGACGACTATGAGATGTACGCGTATTTGGTCGACGTCGGCACGAACGACTACGACGCTGGCGACCACACCATCGTCGCGCATGTGCGCGGCAAGAACCAGCCGTGGAAGTTCCTCACTGGCTCCATTCCGGCGGCCGGTACGTACCGGTTCCGCTTCGTGAACGGCACATATGACTTCTCGGGTGGGTTCTTCGTGGGAAGCAACACCTACTTGGATCCGTCATTCTGGGTGGGTAAGAGGAACACAATCGCCATGGACTCGATCACGGACAAGGTGCGCGGCGACGCAGACCAGACGTTCCCGATCGCGGCCAAGGCAACCTCGGCCGGTCCAGTGTTCTTCACGGTTGATCCGGCGACGGCCGCCCGGTGCGCCGTGGGGACGGCGACGAGGGACTCCGACGGCACGTCGCGCGCTCCCGTGACGGTGAAGGCGTCGGGAACGAATGGCCAGTGCACGATCTTCGCCCAGTCGGCGAACTTCGGTGAGTACGTGCCGGCTCCGCAGATCTTCCGAAACTTCAACGTCTGTGCGTCGAATCTCGCCGATGGCGGTGGACACTCCATCTCGGGCACGGTGGCGGAGGGTGAGCGGCTGGAGTTCAACATCGGAACCATCACGTCGTGTGGTGACAACTACAACGTGCTGGTGCAGTGGCAGCGATGCATCAACTATGCGTGCGCAGCAGATGGAGACTTTGAGACGGTGGCCTCGTTCACAAAGTCGGGCATGTCGACTGACACGGACGCGAAGGGCCGCCTGGGTCTGTCCGGCGCATTGGTGAGCTACAAGCTGCGGGTGAAGATGACGGTGACCGATGGAGACAACACGGTTGTCTACAACTCAGGTCTGGTGGGTCCGGTGCTGGCGGTGGAGCGCACGACGTCGGTGGCGGGTCCGGTGTCAGAGCCGAAGCCGTTCGTGTTGCCGTCGGGTGACACGCCGCGGGTTGAGCCGGGTAAGGCGGTCGCCTATGAGGGTGGTGCGCCGGTGGTGCTGACGTCCGAGCCAGTGACAGTTGGCGGAGTGCAGTCGGTGAAGCTCGGCGGCACGTCAGCTGGTGGCGGCAGGTTCGAAATGACCATCGGTGGCGACTGTCCGACGTGTGCGGTGACCCAGAGCAATACGGGTGAAGAGGTGCTGGGCATGGAACAGGCTGCTGCGGTCCGCGTGGGTGGCTATGGGTTCGGTCCGTCCAGTCAGGTGAACGTGTTCGTGTCGTCGACGACCCGTCTGATCGGGTTCTTCAAGGCCGATGGTGACGGAGCGTTCCTGGGCAGCGTGAAGGTCCCCAACGACCTGCCGCGGGGTAACCACACCATTCAGGTGTCGGGCTTCACGGCGGACAACGTGATCCGGTCGGTGTCGGTTGGTATCACGGTCGCCAAGGCGACTCCGAAGGCGTGCCGTGTGGTCAAGCGGAAGGGCAAGAAGCCGGTGACGGTGTGCCCGAAGAAGACCACGAAGAAGGTGACAAAGAAGAAGTAGTAGTTCCAGTTCTGCCGGCCGTTGGCCGGTGAGGTAGCTCGAACGGGCCGCCTGCCAGATCCTTCGGGGTCGGGCAGGCGGCCCGTTTCGTGTTTCTCCGCGAATGTTGGTTCCGGCAATCGGTCGCCCCTGATCCGAGTTGCGGAACTCAACCGGTCTGCCACGCCCGACGGTATCCACCACCTGAAATGTGGAATGTTTTACATTGAGAGTGCAAGACCATCAGTCCTATCGGCGTGCCAATACGTCGAGCAGCGAAGAAGCCAAATCCTCATGAAACCAGTTCGCCAGAACGGCAAGGTCCGCAGTGTCGTGCTCGTCGCGCTTGCCACCTTTGCAGCATCACTTGCGGTGATTCCGGGCGCGGCGCCGATTCAGGCGGCGCCTCCTGCGGCGAACCCGTGGGATGTGTCGAGCGCCATGCGCTACAACGCCGGCGGCACCATGATCGGCTCTGTCGTGCGAAGCCTCGTCAACACGGACGACGTGGTCACGACCTATCCGGGCGCGTTCCCCCTGAACTTCTTCGGCACCAAGTACGACAATGTCTGCATCTCGGCAAACGGTGGCGTGTATCTCGTGAACGGGGCGCCCAAGGTCACTGACGCCACGAGCACCATCGCAACCGGCGATTGCTCAACCTCGTACGACTACTCAACGGCGTACATGGCGATCTCGTCGGGTTCTCCCTTCATCACGATCCTCGCGACCGACCACATGACCGGCCGTGACGTGCACCTGTCTCCGACATGGCGCACGCAAGACTTGAAGATCACGTCCGTCACTAATGCCGGCGGCACCGCGACTTTCACCACCAACGACCCCCACGGCCTCGTCCCCGACGCCGAGGTGACCATTGCCGCGATGGCCACGGCTGGCTACAACGGAGTGAAGACGGTGCTGGCAGTGCCGTCCACGACAACGTTCACGGTCTCACAGGCAGGCGGCGACGAGGATCCGGCTCCTGCGACGGCCACAGTGGCGCGCAAGCGCACCTACGGCAACCTCACGTCGGTCACGGGTGACGGCACCACGGTGACGGTGACGACGGCGGCCGCGCACAAGCTCGGTACCGGCGATTACATCACCTTCGCGGGAACCGGCATCACGGCAATCGACGACAAGCACTTCCCCGTGACCCGCACGGGTGCGACGACCCTGACGTTCCCGCAGCCCGCTGGCTTCGATGCATCGACGGCGGTCGACCTGACGGCCAACCACAAGTGGTTCCAGAGCGATGGCTACGGCGCAATCGGCCAGATCTACTTCGGCACCACCACCGTTGACGGTCGCCCTGCCATGGTGGTGTCGTGGTATCGCATCGGCATGTATGCCAACGACAACCCCAAGGTACGCACGTCGACCATTCAGTTGGTGCTCGTCAAGAAGAACACCGGTGATGCCACGGCGGGTTGGGACTTCGACGTCGAGTTCAACTACGGCACGATGACGGACGACGAGGACGGCTACGCAGCGCCGAACTACAACGCAAACGGCACGACGGAGGGAGACTCGGCCGGTTCCTGGACGGCGGATGCCTCCAACCCGAACGGTGGCTACGCGCCCGCTAACGCTCGATGGGGAATCGGTTGGGCCAGCTATCGCGAGATTACGAACGCCCAGAATTGGAAGATTGAGTACTGCGCAAGCAAGTGCCTCATCACGATCAACACGGCCACTGACCACGGCCTGAAGGCGGGCGACCTCATCAGCTTCAACGACGTCAATGGTGCCCCGTTCGAGGGCGACTACGGCCGTGCTGTCTCCGGAACAGGCGGGACAAAGCTCATGATGATCGTGCCGGGCAAGATCACCTCGTACACGAATACCGCACAGACCGACCTGGTGGCCGGTGGAGCAACACAGTTGAAGGTTGCAGACGATTACGAGATCTTCCCGTACACGTGGATCGGAGACTTGGTCGAGCAGTCGTCAGGTACGGCGACCCGCATGACGTCAAACAATATGAATGCTCCGACCATCCCCGGTCGCTATACGTTCCAGATGATCGGCGGCAGGACGGTCGGGTTCGAGGCCCCGTCGATGGGTCGTCCTTCCGCGCCGCGTGCGCTGACGGCGTACTTCAAGCACTATCCGTTGGATCCCACCTCGGCCACCGTGAACTTCCAGCCATCGCTGATCGACGGCGGGAACGCAATCACGAGCTATACGGTGCGGATGATTCCGGACACGGGTGCGGGTGACTGTGTCGTCACACTTCCAGCTCCGTTGAACTGTGTTTTCACTGGACTCCTCTCGACACAGCTCTACAAGGTGGAGGTGTACGCGACGAACAGCGTCGGAGACAGCAACGTCGTGGTGGCCGATATTGGCTGGCAACCGCCCGATCCGGAGATCGAAGACGAGGCTCCGAAGGGTCCGACCTCCGAGCCAAAGCCGTACGTGGGGGCCGATGGCCAGCCACCGCAGTTGGCGCCCGGCAAGACCGTCATGTATGTCGGTGGCGAGGCGATCGACCTGAACATTGCGCCGACCACGCTGCCTAGCGGTGTGCAAGTGCTCAAGCTCAGTTCGGGCGGATCAACCGGTGGTGGACGCTTTGAGATGACGATCGGCGGCGACTGCCCGACGTGCAGCATCTCGCAGAACAACTCGGGTGACAACGTGCTGGGCATGTCCCAGTCGGCTGGCGTCCGCGTCGGTGGCTATGGCTTCGGACCGGGCAGCCAGGTCAACGTGTTCATCAACTCGACGACGCGCTTGATCGGCTTCTTCAAGGCCGATGGCGATGGAGCGTTCCTCGGAAGCGTCAAGATCCCCACAGACATGCCGGGTGGCAACCACACCATCCAGGTGTCGGGATTCACGGCGGACAACGTGATCCGCTCGGTGTCTGTCGGTGTGACGTTGGCCAAGACGGCTCCGAAGGGTTGCCGCACCACGAAGGTGAAGGGCAAGACCCGCACGGTCTGCCCGACCAAGCCGACGAAGAAGAAGGTCGTCAAGAAGAAGTAGCAATAGCTCGCCGGCGCACAGCCGGCTCAGGTAGTCCGCACGGGCCGCTTGTCTGATCCTTCAGGGTCGGGCAGGCGGTCCGTGCGGTCTTCGACAGAGGATGATTCCCCCGCGTCATATTGCCGGCGGAGGACTGAGGACGCGAGCGAAGGCCGCCGAGGTAGCCGGGGTCGCAATCGACACGAGACGAGAAATGTCCCTGTGGTCGCGGAGCAACTATCGCAATAGCGGCAGCACAAGTTGGGCGAACCGCTCACATTCGTCGCGGTGCGGGTAGCCCGACAGGATGAACGACGAGATGCCGAGCGCTTCGTACCTGCGGATCTTGGTCGCAACCTGTTGGGGGTCTCCGACGATCGCCGCGCCGCAGCCGCTGCGAGCTCGGCCGATGCCGGTCCACAAGTTCGGCTCGACGAAGCCGTCGTCGTCCGCAGCGTCAAGCAATTCAGCTTGGCGTCGGACGCCGCTGCTCTCGGAGTCGAGCGAGCGCGCTCGGATCGCCGCTCCCGTCGCGTCGTCGACCGCTGCCAGCAGGTTGCGGGTGGCCGTCCGTGCTTCGCGTTCCGTTTCCCGCACAATCACGTGTGTCCGATAGCCAAAGCGCAGGGAGCGCCCGTGCCGCGCGGCCCGCGCCGACAGGTCGGCGACGATGGCCGTCACGGCATCCTCAGTGTCGGGCCACATGAGGTACGTGTCGGCGTGCTCAGCCGCGACCTCTCGCGCAGGATCGCTCAGTCCGCCGAAGTAGAAGGGTGCGTGGACGGGACGCTCTGCGGTGATGCGCGGCGGGTCGAGGTGCAAACGAACGAACTCACCGTCGAGGTCGAGCCGTCGCCCCGCAAGCAAGGTCCTGAGTGCCACCATGGTCTCGGCGGTGCGGCGATAGCGGGCAGCACCATCGAGCGTCTCGCCCGGCATCTCAGAGGAGATGATGTTGACGGTCAGTCGCCCGTTCAGCAGCTCGTCGAGGGTGGCCAACTGGCGCGCCAGTTGCGGCACCCACGACTCGCCGCATCGGACCGCCGCGAGCAGTCGCATGCGCGAAGTGAGCGGTGCAACCGCCGAGGCGAACGCCACCGTGTCGATGCCGAGCGAGTAACCGGAAGGAAGGAGTACGTTGTGGAACCCCAGGCGCTCGGCGTCGAGGACGATGTTGCGGCAGTGTTCCCAGCTGCTGCGCAGCGACGGGTCGACGACGCCCAGTTGCGCGTAGTCGTCGTCGCACAGCGCCCCGAACCACGCGAACTCACTCATGGCAGACGGCTTCCTGTGCTCGCCTCAACGATCCTGTAAAGGTCGGAGCGGTCGAGCCGTACCTGCGTCGCCTTGGCGATCTCCGCAAGACGATCGGGTCGCTGAGTGCCCACCAATGCGACCGGGGTGGCGGGGTGTGCGAGCACGAAGGCGACGGCAAGCGCGGCTCTCGTCACCCGTTCGCGCGTCGCGAGGTCGTCGAGCACCTCCAGCAGTTCCGTTCGGATGCCCTCGCCGGTCAAGAGACGACCACCGTCAAGTGCGCTCCACGCGAGCGGCACCATCTTGTCGGCGGTGCACTGGTCGAGCGTGCCGTCGGTCAGCGGCGCGGTGTGTGCGCACGAAAATCGCGGCTGTACCGCGACGAGTGGGCGCTCAACCGCACATTGCAGCGCAGAAACCTGCGACGGGAGGTAGTTGGAAACCCCGAACTCGCGAACGAGCCCGCGCCTCCGCAACGAGGCGAACGCCGCGGCGACTTCCTCCGGATGCGTGTACGGATCCGGCCGGTGCACCAGCAGGACGTCGGCGTAGTCGATACCCATCCGTGTCAGCGACGCCTCGCAGGCAGCCTCGAGATGCGTGGCCGACGAGTCGTAGGGCACCCCCGGGACGATGCCGACCTTTGCGGCGATGACGAACCGGTCGCGCAGACCCGGGGCCGCGCGGAATGCCCGACCCAGCGCCTCCTCGCACGAGCCGAAACCCTCACCGCCCCAATCGAGGCCGTACACGTCGGCGGTGTCCAGCAGGGTCGCGCCGAGATCGGTCGCAGACTCGAGCAGTCGGACGTGCTCGAGGGTCGACCCGACGGTCATCCGCCAGATACCGAGCCCGATCGGGCCCACCTGACCGGCCTCGCCGAGGCTGCGCGGCCCTTCGGACACGAGGTTGTCCGCCATGGCGCGAGGCTACTGACGACGTCGTGGGTGCCGATCCGACTGCCGAATGGGTCGTGGGAGCGAGCAAACTGGGCGGATACCGCTGAACCCCGCTTCCGTCGCGGGCGGCTCCGGCACCCGCCCGCGAGGGTATGTGCTGGGGCTCGCCGTGCTCGCCGCCGTCTCGCTCGCTGTCGTCGGTGGACATGCGAGAGCGGACGGCTCGGCGTCGGACGGCACCAGAACGTTGAGCGTCTCGCAATCCGACGGTCTCGCCGCCGAGGGGCAATCGATCACCGTGTCCGGTTCGGGGTACGACCAGTCGAAGGGCATATACGTCGCCCTGTGCGTCGTGCCACCGCGCGGCTCGTTGCCGTCGCCGTGCGGGGGTGGTATCGACCGCGAGGGCGACGGTGGCGCGTCGGTGTGGATTTCCGACAACCCGCCCACGTACGCCTCCGGCCTCGCCCGTGCGTACGGCCCAGGTGGGACGTTCACCGTCGCGATCAGGGTCGGCCCGATGATCAATGCGGTCACCGATTGCCGCGTGGTGCGGTGCGCCATCGTCACGAAAAGCGACCACACAATCAACGACGACCGCTCGCAAGATCTGCTGATCCCGGTCACGTTCCTCGGCCAACTAGCGGCATCCGCGACGACCGTGGGGAAGGCTGCCCCGACAACGACGGCCGCCGACGATGCAACCGCGACGACGCTGGTTGACGGCGACCAGCCGACAAGCAACGACGGTTCGACTGATTCAACTCTGTCTGATGGCACGAACACCGACGCGTCGTCGGAGGATGGCGTCACTGAGGTGACCGTCGCCGACGGCGTCGACGACCTCGCGGAGGTAGCGCGCTCGGCCGACGGACGCCGGATCCCGTCCCCGGTGCTGCTCGCCGTCGCCCTCCTCGTGATCGGTGTGGCCGTCGTGGCGTGGCTTACGACGAGGCGACGCTCGTGACGTCACGGGTGAGGGTGCACGCGGCCCACATCGTCGGTGTCGTGATCGTGGCGTTGGCGTCGGCCGGGTGCGGTTCGCAGGCGACGGACGGCGATGGCGGTGCGCGCATCGTGACGATGACCGCGGGTTTGACCGAGACGGTGTTCGCACTCGGCCTCGGCGACCGCGTGGTGGGGAAAGACCTTTCCAGCACACTCAAGGCGGCTGCCGATTTGCCGGTCGTCACGTCGGGCCACGATGTCAGTGCCGAATCGGTGCTGGCCCTCCGTCCCACGCTGGTGTTGGTCGATGAGGACACGGGACCGACGGAGGCGTTAGAGCAGATTGCGGCTGCGGGTGTCACGGTGACGACCATCGAGAAGGCGGTAACGATTGAGGAGATCGTCCCGCGACTGCTTGCCGTAGCCGACGTGCTCGGCGTTGCGGAGCGTGGCCGAGCGGTGGCAGAGCGCATCGAGACTGACCTGACGTCGATCGAATGGCC
>Ga0315899_10001781_pt1 | contig 24342 bp, 22 predicted proteins | sample LakEriMetagenome_2_FD_203518 | JGI IMG/M metagenome (GOLD analysis project Ga0315899, IMG submission 203518) | Freshwater fungal communities from buoy surface, Lake Erie, Ohio, United States - Buoy 4 MA112 | ecosystem: Environmental > Aquatic > Freshwater > Lake | place: USA: Lake Erie, Ohio... | reverse complement strand
AAGCCACCGCCGGCATTGCCACGTTGTTGCTGGAGGGAATCGGCGACACCATCCGCTACAGCCTCACGGCAGATCCGGTGGAAGAGGCTCGCGCCGGACGCCAGTTGCTCGAGGCTCTGGGTCTGCGCGAACGCAAGAACGTGGATCTCATTGCCTGCCCAAGTTGTGGCCGCGCGGAGATCGACGTGATCGACGTTGCCAAGCGTGCACAAGATACCTTCGCCGACAAGAAGTTGCCCCTTCAGATTGCAGTCATGGGTTGTGTCGTCAACGGGCCCGGAGAAGCCCGCGAAGCCGACCTCGGCATAGCGGCGGGCAACAAGCGTGGACATCTCTTCGTCAAGGGACGAAACGTCGCTGTGGTTCCCGAGTCCGAAATGGTCGAGGCATTGGTGGAGTGGGCAACTTTCATCAACGAACATGGTGTCGATGCGGCAATTGCCCGTGCCGACACCGAGCGTGCCGAGCGCGAGGCCAACAAAGACCGTTCGGCCGCGCTCCAAGAGCAGGGCGACGACGCGAACAATGCCCAAGAGCGGATCGTCGAGATTCGCAAGACCGCCGGCCACTGATGGACGTCGCGGGCCATCCACTCTTCGAGTTCGATGACTCTCCCGTTGCAGTCATCAATCCTTCCATCCACAAGCCGATCAATGGGTTCCCGGAACGGGCCGTGGTCACGTGGTTCGGCGATGTGTTTCGTCGAAAGTTTGCCTCGCAACAACCGGTGTACGTGGTTCCCTTCGAGCACGGCCCGCATCCCGTGTACGTGATGTCGCACAATGGTCACGACGTGGCAGTGGTCAACACGCCGGTGGGGGCCCCTGCAGCCGTGGCCATCTTCGAATCGCTCATCGCCATCGGTGCGCGCAAGATCATCGGTTGTGGTGGTGCCGGCATCATTCGTGAGGGTTTCGATGTTGGTCATGTCATCGTGCCCACCGGAGCAGTGCGTGACGAGGGAACAAGCCACCACTACGCGCCGGTGCACGCCGAGGTCGCTCCGCATCCGGAGGCACTCGGTGCCATCGATGCCACGCTCACAGATGCGGGCGTGCCGCACGACAAAGGCATGACCTGGACAACCGATGCCTTCTTCCGCGAGACACCTGCCAAGGTGGCGCGTCGTCGCGAGCAGGGTTGCATCAGCGTCGAGATGGAAGTGTCGGCGATGTTCGCCGCCGCGGCTTTCCGCGGAGTCGTCTACGGACAACTGTTGTACGCGGGCGACGACGTGAGCGCACACGACTGGGATCACCGAAACTGGGATTCACAAACCTCGGCGAGAGAACGCCTCTTGGATCTCGCCGTCAACTCCGTGTGCCGCTTGTAGTTGCGTAGGCCGTTCCGTCGGCCAGTGCGTACGACTCGCCCGCCCGCAACAAAAAGGCCAACCCAGTGGTGGTCACCACGATGGTGTCGGAGTCTGCGGTGATGTGCGCAGGTGCATCGTGCACTGCCACGGTGAAATTGCCGATCGAGGGGTAGGCCCCGTTGATCGGTCGCTTCACGGGTGATGCGCACGATGTGAAATCGGTGATCCGCAAGAGTTCGTTGCGGTCCAGGTGTTTCGAAGTGAATCCGGCGCGCACCACGTTGTCGCTGCCGTTCATCACTTCCACCGCGTTGCCCTGCAGGTATGCGTGCAATGTTCCGGCCGTGAGGGTCAGGCATTCGCCGGGGGCCAGTTCCACCCAATGCATTGTCAGCGCCACCAGAACAGCCGGATCAGCGGGGTACGCGTCGCGCAGGTTTGCCGCCCACGCCGGAAGGTTGTCGGGAATGGTGAGAGTCGAGCCGGTGAGTGCTTCCACCACGTACCCCTCGATGCCGCGCGACTCGAGACATTCGGCAAGGGCGTGCCAACCCATGGCACGAAACCAGCCAACCGACGAGGCCGGGTCGTGGAATCCGCACAGCGCAAAGAAAGGCGAGAGTGCGATCACGATCTCGGGTTTGTCCGATGCGTCGCGATAAGTGCGTTGCGGATCATCAATGGCGATCCCGGCGGCGTTCTCGCGGGCGAAGCCTTCCTGCGCTTGCGCGCGCGAAGGGTGGACTTGCAGCGAGAGGGGGTGCGCTGCCGACAGGTATTTCACCATGTAGGAAAGTTCACCCGTGAGCGAACCGAGTTCTTCGCCGGAGTCCGACAGCTGCGCGGGCCCAGCCGGATGTGTTCCGAACCAGACTTCGGCCACTGGTTCGCCCGTGACGGGCAGGCCCAGCAAGCGCGGAATGAACTCGACATCTCCCCAGTCGTACTTCTTGATTGCGCCGGAGAGTGCGTGCATGTTTCCTACCCGCGACACGCTTTCACGATGAAGTCCACGGCCGCATCGATCGCCACGTCGTTGCGATCACCAGAAGCGCGATCGCGCACTTCCACTTTGCCGTCGGCCAAACTTTTGCCGACCACCACGATGGTGGGCATGCCCAACAGTTCGGCGTCTTTGAACTTCACGCCCGGCGAAACTCCAACACGATCGTCGATGAGGACCTTGATTCCGCGCGACTCGAGGTCGTTGGCCAACTTGTCACCGTACGCAGAGATGTCGTCGTTGGGCTTGCCCGTGACCACCACGTGTACGTCGGCCGGTGCAATCTCGCGTGGCCAACGCAATCCGAGTTCGTCGTGACAGGTCTCGGCAACCACGGCCACGGCACGTGACACGCCGATGCCGTACGAACCCATGGTGACGACTTGTTGCTTTCCGTTGTGATCCAACACCTTCAGGTCCAGTGCGGCGGCGTATTTCTTGCCCAGCTGGAAAACGTGGCCGATTTCGATTCCGCGATCGATACGCATGGGTTGCCCGCAGTTCGGGCAGGCATCGCCGGCATGCACTTCGGCTGCTTCGATGCTGCCGTCGGCGGAGAAGTCCCGTCCGTACACCAAGTTGGCCACGTGCTTGCCGGGGGAGTTGGCGCCGGTCACCCATGCCGAGCCGGCAACGACTCGTGTGTCGAGCAAGTACCGCACTCCGGCGGCCTTGTCCGAGCCGAGAACTTCGGGTCCGATGTATCCCTTCACCAATGTGGGATGTGCGGCGAAGTCGGCATCGTTGAACGGTTCCACTTCGGCGGGCGAGAGTTGCGCCTCGACGCGCTTCATGTCGACTTCGCGGTCACCGGGTACGCCGATGGCCAACGGACTGCGTGTGCCATCTGGCTGCTTCACCATCACCACCACGTTCTTCAACGTGTCGCCACCGGTCCAGGCTCCGCCATGGGGCGCCGTGATGGTGAGGCTGTTCAGGTGTTCGACCAATGTGTCGATGGTTGGTGTGTTCGGTGTGTCGATCACGGTGGCCGAGGCAACGTTGGCGGGCGGTGCAGTGGCGACGCGCACTTGTACTGCTTCGGTGTTGGCGGCATAGTCGCACGATCCGCAACGCACAAAGGTGTCTTCGCCCACTTCGCATTCGGCCAAGAACTCTTCGGACTGCGAGCCGCCCATTGCTCCCGACATTGCCGACACGATGACGTAGGGAATCTTCAGCCGATCGAAGATGCGAATGTACGCGTCGCGATGTGCTTGGTAGCTCGCAGCAAGACCGGCATCGTCGATGTCGAAGCTGTACGAGTCCTTCATCGTGAACTCGCGTCCACGCAACAGTCCGGCTCGCGGTCGGGCCTCGTCGCGGTACTTCGTCTGGATCTGGTACAGCGACACGGGGAGGTCCTTGTAGCTGCTGTAGAGATCCTTCACCAGCAGCGTGAACATCTCTTCGTGGGTCGGCCCGAGCAAGAAGTCGGCACCGCGGCGGTCCTTCAGGCGAAACAGGGTGTCGCCGTATTCGGTCCAACGGTTGGTGGCCTCGTAGGGCTCGCGGGGAAGAAGGGCGGGGAAGTGCACTTCTTGGGCGCCGATCCCGTTCATCTCCTCGCGCACCACGCGTTCGACATTGCGGTGCATCTCCCAGCCCAGGGGAAGCCATGTGTAGCCACCGGGGGCGGCGCGGCGGATGTATCCGGCCCTCACCAGCAGTCTGTGGCTGGGGACCTCCGCATCGGCGGGATCGTCGCGAAGGGTGCGGAGAAAGAGCTGGGACATGCGCAACATACGGGGGCAAGGGTACCCCTCGAGGCTTTCTCCCGGAGTGAAGAGGGCCCTCGACAGGTACACTTTGGGGGTCTTTCGAGTTCGACGAACGTGAAGGCGTGGGCTCGTGCCCACGCCTTTTTCATTCAGAAGAGTCGAAAGTCGGAGAAGTCAACTCACTGAGTCCAAACAGTGAACAAGAAACAGCGACAGGAGGTGTTCCATGACAAGCAAGCAACCCATGTCCTTTGGATCCTCCGTTGCCGACAAAGTGGCCCTGCTGGTGCAGCCCATGGCCGACGATTTGGGCCTCGAAATCTACGACATCGACTATTCGGGCGGTGTTCTGAAAGTCGTGCTCGACACCCCGCCGGGTGGCCCGTCGGGCGTCAGCCTCGACTCCATTGCCCTGGTCACGCGCCTCCTCGGCCGCGAACTCGACCATTCCGACCCAATTCCCGGTCGGTACACCCTCGAAGTCACCAGCCCCGGCCTCGAGCGCACCATGCGCCGGCCCGAGCACTTCGCCCGCGAAGTGGGCAAGGTCGTCAATGTGCGTCTGCACGCGGCGGTCAATGGCACACGTCGAGTCCAGGGTCTGTTGGCAGCCGCCAACGGCAATGTCATCACGGTGCGCGGCGAGTCCGGCACCGTCGACATCTCGCTGTCCGACATCGAGCGCGCCCGTACGGTGTTCGAGTGGGGTCCTGCTCCCAAACCCGGAAAGAAGCCTTCGGGCAAGAAATCCAACGCAACTTCGTCGACCCAGGCTGATGAGTCCACTCATGTGGACGAGTCGGACGACGACATCGAATTCTCAGATCACGACAACACGGAGGCAACTGCATCATGAGCAATCTCGACATGGCTGAAGCCGTCAAGATGCTGGCTGTTGAAAAGGGCATCACCGTCGACGCACTGTTGCAGGTGCTCGTCGAGGCGTTGGCCACGGCATACAAAAAGCGACCCGGGGCTGCCGACGAGGTCATCGTCGAGATCAACCCCGACAACCTCGACATGCGATTCACCGCCTACGACCTCGACGAGGACGGCAACTGGATCAACGAGCGTGACGACACGCCGAAAAAGGAAGAACTGGGCCGTATTGCCGCAGTGACGTTCCGTCAGGTCATGAGCCAGCGGATCCGCGAAGCCGAGCGTGACCGCAAGTTCGAGGAGTACGCCAACCGCGAGGGCGACATCGTCACCGGCATCATCCAGCAGATCGACAAGCGCTACACGTTGCTCGATCTCGGCAAAGTCGAGGCATTGTTGCCCCAGGCCGAGCAGGTGCCCTACGAAAAGCCCGAGCCCAACGGTCGCGTCAAGGCCTACATCGTCGAAGTCCGCAAGACCGCCAAGGGCCCGCAGATCGTGGTCAGCCGCACGCACCCCGGTCTCATCAAGCGCCTCTTCGAGTTGGAAGTTCCCGAAATCGCCGACGGCGTGGTCGAAATCAAGGCCTGCTCTCGTGAGCCCGGCCACCGCACCAAGATCGCGGTCTGGTCGAACGATCACAACGTCGACCCGGTGGGTGCCTGCGTGGGTGCCCGCGGTGGTCGCGTGCGCATGGTGGTCAACGAACTGCGCGGCGAAAAGATCGACATCGTTCCTTACAGCGAAGATCTTCCCGACTTTGTTGCCAAGGCACTGTCGCCGGCCAAGGTCACCGAGGTACGCATCAGCGCCGACGGAACGCAGGCCGATGTCATCGTGCCCGACTTCCAGTTGTCGCTGGCCATCGGCAAAGAAGGACAAAACGCGCGTCTCGCCGCGCGCCTCACCGGTCTGCGCATCGACATCAAGAGCGAAACACAGGCAGCCGCCGAAGCATCGGGTGCAGTTCCCGTGTCGTCGGGCGATTCGGGTTATGCCGAAGGCCAATGGGTTCCCAATGATGCCACCGGCGAAATGGAATGGCACGCCGCCGATGGATCGGTCATGAGCGAAAAAGAGTGGGCAGGCGGCGCCAAAGCTGATGTCGCCGACTCTGCCGGGTCCACCGATGCGGCCGAAGGAGCAAGCGCCGAGTGACGCAACTTCGTTCACACCCGACACGTACATGCGTGGGTTGTCGCCGTCGTTTCGACGACGGTTCGCTCGTGCGTCTCGTGGTGCGCAACGGATCACTTGCGACATCTGTCGCATCGCAGGGGAGAGGCGCGTGGATTTGTCGCGCGTCGTCTTGTGCGAACACCGCGGTGGCGAAGGGCAACCTGCGCCGAGCGTTGCGAACGGACGTGTCCGTGTCGCTGAACGAACTGGAAAATCTGACACACTCTTGCGTGGCTAGGAAAGGCTGAATCACACTTGCCGAAGAATATGCGCGTCCATGAGCTCGCCAAAGAGCTGGGTCTCACCAACAAAGAGGCCGTCGATTTGTGCTTTGCCATGGGCATCGACATCAAGAGCCACTCGTCATCGATCATCGAAGCACAAGCCGATCGCGTGCGTCGTCGTGCCGAGCGCGACGGACTGATTCGTGACGAGCAGCCCGAAGAGCCAAAGCCCGTCAAGAAGGTTGCGGCAAAGAAGGCCGCGGCTCCGAAGACAGACGAAGTCGACAGCGAAGGCAAGCCTGCGAAGAAGGCTGCGGCAAAGAAAGCTGCGGCTCCGAAAAAGGCGGCAGCAAAGAAGGTCGAAGACGTTGCCGATGCGCCTGCAGCAGCTGTCGAAGCGCCCGCACCTGCGCCCGTTGTCGAAGCGCCTGCGCCCGCACCTGTTGTCGAGGCACCCGCACCTGCTCCTGTTGTCGAGACGCCAGCGCCTGCACCTGTTGTCGAAACTCCTGCGCCCGTTGTCGAAGCGCCTGCGCCCGCACCTGTTGTCGAGACACCAGCCGCACCGGCTGGCGAGCCCGCTGCTCCGGAAGCACCGCGGCCAAGTTCCGGGTTCATCTCCAGCGGACGCCCCACACCCACGGTGTCGGCGCGTCCCATCACCCCGGCCGAGCGTCCGGCTGCGGGCCCGCCGCCGGCTCCACGCCCGCCAAGTGCACCTGCCGCCCCCAGTGCACCAGGTGCACCAGGTTCGACTCCGCCGCCACGTCCCCCCGGGCCGATGTCGGCAACCGGTCGTCCCATTCCGCCACCCCCCAGCGCACGGCCGTTGTCGGCTTCGGGTCGCCCCATTCCGCCGCCGCCGGGCAGTAGCCGTCCCAGTGGCGCTCGCCCCAGTGGCCCCGGTGGCCCCGGCGCTCGTACAGGTGGCTTTGCCGGTCGTCCCGGTGGTCCTGGAGCTCGTCCCGGTGGCCCCGGTGCTCGTCCCGGCGGCCCCGGTCGTCCCGGTGGCTTTGCCGGTCCTGGTGGCCCGCGCCCGGGTGGTCCCGGTGGTCCTGGTCGTCCGCCCATGGGTGGTCCGCGTCCCGGTGGTCCCGGTCGTCCCGGCGGCTTTGCCGGTCCTGGTGGCCCACGCCCCGGTGGTCCCGGCGGTGCTGGCGGCCCAGGCGGCGGCCCGCGCCCAGGTGGTGGCGGAGGCAACCGCCCCAGTGGTCAGCGCCGCGCGCCACGCAAGAAGTCACGTGCCCGTCGCCGTAGGGACATGGAGGAGCTGCAGCCGCACCTCATGACCAACTACACCGCGAGCGATGCGCCGGTACCCGAGGGCACCGTCATCATCGAGCGCGGCGTGTCGGCACAGGAGTTCGCTCCGAAGTTGAATCGCACCGCCGCCGACGTGGTTCGTTTCTTGTTGCAGCAGGGCGAAATGGTGACCGCCACCATGACCCTCACCGACGATCAGATGGAAGTCTTCGCCCTCGAAGTGGGTGCAGAGATCCTCTTGGTGGATCCGGGTCAGCAAGAAGAACTCGAGTTGCAGGCGTTGTTCGACGACTCCGACGACGACGACCCCGACGCACAACAGCTGCGCCCGCCGGTCATCACCGTCATGGGTCACGTCGACCACGGCAAGACAACCTTGCTCGACCGCATTCGTTCCGCCAACGTCGTTGCCGGCGAAGCGGGCGGAATCACCCAGCACATCGGTGCTTACCAGGTGATGAAAGACAGCAAGGCCATCACGTTCATCGACACGCCCGGTCACGCGGCATTCACCAAGATGCGCGCCCGTGGTGCACAGGTCACCGACATCGTGGTGCTCGTGGTGGCCGCCGACGACGGTGTGATGCCACAGACAATCGAAGCCATCAACCACGCTCGCGCGGCCGATGTTCCGATCATCGTTGCGGTCAACAAGATCGACAAAGAAAATGCCGATCCGCAACGTGTTCTCACGCAGTTGGCCGAGCACGAGTTGGTGCCCGAAGCATGGGGTGGCGACACCATCGTGGTCGAGATGGCTGCACAGCAGAACATCGGCGTCGATGATCTGCTCGAGCAGTTGAACGTGGTTGCCGAACTCGAAGAACTCACCGCCAACCCGTCGGGTCGCGCCAAGGGCATCGTGCTCGAAGCCAACCTCGACATCGGTCGCGGTCCTGTTGCCACCATCCTTGTGGACAAGGGCACGCTCAAGGTGGGCGATCCCATCGTGGCCGGTGCAGCGTGGGGCAAGGTTCGCGCCATCATCAACGACCGCGGCGAGCAGATCAAAGAGGCCGGCCCGTCGATGCCTGTTCAGGTTCTCGGTCTGTCCGTGGTTCCCTCGGCCGGCGACGAGTTCCGTTGCGCTCCCGACGAAAAGACCGCACGTACCGTGGGTGAGGCACGCGAGCAGCGCTTCCGTGTTCTCAACCAGCGTGGAGATGCGCGTGTTCAGCGCGGTGTCCGACTCGAAGACATCTTCAGCCAGATTCAGGCCGGAGAAGTTGCCACGCTCAACCTCATCATCAAGGCCGACGTGCACGGTTCACTCGAGGCGGTCACCGAAAGTCTCCGCAAGCTCGAACGTCCCGAGGTTCGCCCTGCGTTCGTGCACCGCGGAGTGGGTGCCGTCACCGAAAATGACATCACCTTGGCCGCGGCCACCAATGCAACCATCATCGGCTTCAACGTGCGTCCCGACCGCAAGGCTCGCGATCTGGCCGAAGCCGAAAAGGTTGAAATCCGTACCTACGAAATCATCTACAAACTTCTCGAGGACATCGAGCGGGCCCTTGTCGGCATGCTCGCGCCCGAGTTCGAAGAGGTTGTCACGGGTGAAGCAGAGGTGCGCGAAATCTTCCGCGTGCCCAAGATCGGCGCCATTGCCGGTTGTTACGTGCGCAGCGGTGTCATCACCCGCGGCACCAAGGTGCGCTTCATCCGCGAAGGTGTCATCATCTGGAAGGGCGCAATCCAGTCGTTGCGCCGCTTCAAGGACGATGCCCGAGAGGTGCGCGAGGGCTTCGAGTGCGGTATCGGTCTGTCCGACTTCCAGGACCTGAAGCCTGGCGACCTCATCGAAACCTTCGAAGAGAAGCAGATCGTTCGCGAGTAATCTCACAGTTGTAGCCCAGCAGGGCGACAACGCACGGATAAGGAGCAGCCATGGCCGATCTCGAGTTCTTTTTCGATCCGGTGTGCCCGTGGGCATGGATCACGTCGCGTTGGGTCGACCAGGTGCGTCAGCAGCGCAAGTACGACGTCACGTGGCGTTTCATCTCGCTGCGGATGATCAACGAGGAGATTGGCTACACCGACGGCAGTGAGCCGTGGCGCACCGCGCACGCGGCTGGTAGCCGTGTGTTGCGCGCGGCCGCTTACGCCCGCGAGAAGGCCGGCAACGACGCCGTCGGCGCGCTGTACACCGCGGTGGGCACCGCTCTGCACAACAAGGGCCAGCGCGACGAGTTCCTCGACAACACCACGTTCTTCCTCGTTGATGTTCTCAGCCGTGCCGATCTCGACACCGATTGGGCCAACGGAGCCGACAACGAAGATTTCGACGCGGTCCTGCGCGAGGAGACCGACCTTGCGTTCTCGCGTACGGGCAAGGGGGTCGGCACGCCGATCCTCACCTTCAAGCCCGGTTCCCCCGACGAGGGCAGTTTCTTCGGTCCGGTGATCTCGCAGATCCCGAAGGGCGCCGAGGCCCTCAGGTTGTGGGACGCCATCGAGACCATTGCCACCACGTCGGGCATGGCCGAACTCAAGCGTTCGCTGCGCTCGGCACCCGTTTTCGACTGAAGAGTCGGCTCAGGCCGACTGCAGGTCGGCGATGACGCGCTGCCAGCGCTCGGGGTTGCTCTTGTACGGAGCGTAGAAACTGATCCGCTGGATCACATCGTCGTAGCGACGCTTCAGTTCTGGGGCAACTTGTTCGGGGGCTCCGACAACGGCGAAGGTGTTCAGAATCTCGTCGTCGATGAGATTTCCCATCTCCACCCACTTGCCCTGCTTCGACAGCGTGTTCAGCTCGTCCTGCAGGCCACCCCACCCGTGGATATCCAACACACCGCGGTAGGCGGGGGTGGAACCGTAGAAGGCGATCTGCTGACGCGTGCCCGATGCCGCCTGTTGCAACTCGTTGTCGTCGTTGCCGGTGACCACGAACGAGGGCCCCACGATCTCGAATCCCTCCATGGTCTTGCCGGCCTTGGCGCGACCACGCGCAAGAGCGGGAAGCGTGACTTCGCGCAGGTACTTCTCGGTGGTGAAACCGTGGCAGATGAACCCGTCGCACACCTCTCCGGCGACTTCGGTCATCAGTTCACCCACGCCGGCAAGGAAGATCTTCGGAGTACCGAACCCGGCGAGATCGGCGCGGTCGGGGGTGAAGAACGGAGTCATCAAGGTGTGGGTGTAGAACTCGCCGCGGAAGTTGAGCGGAGTGCCGTTTTCCCACGTGTCCCAGATGGCGCGCATGGCCAGGACCATCTCGCGCATCCGCGCGGCGGGCTTGCTCCACTCCATGCTGAAGCGCTTGGTGATGTGTGGCTTGATCTGGCTGCCGAGGCCGAGAATGAACCGGCCCTTCGAGTACGACTGAAGGTCCCAGCCGATGTTGGCCAGTGTCATGGGGTTGCGAGCAAACGCCACTGCAATCGACGTTCCGAGCTCGATGTTCTGTGTGTGCTCGGCCGCAAGAAGTAGCGGGAAGAACGGATCATGGTTGGTCTCGGCGGTCCAGGCTCCGCTGTAGCCGGCAGCTTCGGCGTCCTTGGCGGATTGAACCGCCTTGTTCAGATCCAGTGCGATGCCACCGTCGACCTTCATGATTTCCCCCGTGTCGTGAGCTATGAGTTGAACTTCACCAACTCTAGAGGGTGGGCTCACACGAGGAGCCACCCACCATCGACAGGCAGAGTGACGCCGGTGACGTATGCCGAGGCATCGCTGACCAAAAACAGGGTGGCGCTGGCAATGTCGCTCGGTTCGCCGCGGCGACCCAGGGGAATGTTGGCCGAGCGGATCTTGGTGATGGGGTTCATGAGGCCGGTGGGCTCGCACTCTTGGGGCCAGAGGGGCGGCAATTCACCGGTCTGCATCCTGCGCAGTGTCTCCACCATCACGGCACCCGGTGCGATGTTGTTCACCCGAATGTTGTGAGGCGCGAGGTCGACAGCCAGCGACCGAGTGAACTGGATGACTGCGGCCTTGGCGGTGTCGTAGCCGGTGCCCATGCAGGGCAGCAGACCGTCGACCGACGAAATGTTGACCATGGCGCCGCCCTTGCCGGCGTCGACCATGCGTCGCGCCGCTGCGCGACTCACCAGGTAACAGGTGGTGAGGTTGTTGTCCATGGCGCGACGCCAGCTGTCGATCGGCTGGTGAAGGATCGGTCCCACGTCGAAGTAGCTGCCGGCGTTGTTCACCACGATGTCGATCTTTGCCATGTCGTTGATCAGCGCGTTCACCTGCTCTTCGCTGGTGAGGTCTGCCACGGCGGCGGTGCCACCGATGTCGGCCGCCACCTTCTTGGCGCCCTCTTCTTTCAGGTCGCACACCGTGACGTGTGCTCCAGCGGCGGCCAACATGTGGGCGATGCCCTCGCCGATGCCGCCTCCTGCTCCGGTGACAAGAGCGTGCTTGCCGTCGAGATTCCAGAGTTGTGTGATGTCGTTGCGCGAGACCATGTGATTTCCCCCTCTTGTCTGAGAGAGAAACTACTTGTTGTCGCGGCCCATCTCTTCACGCAAGAAACGCTCGACCTCGGCTGCAATGGCATCGCCTGTTGCCGGAGTCTGTCCGCGAGCATCGACCTCGCCGGAGGACACCGCCTCGTCGAAGACCTCCTCGAGCTGTTGCACCATGCGCAGATGATCGGCGTTGGCGGCCACCAGCTGATCGAGTCGTTCGCGCTGAACCTGGGCTTCGTTGCGCAGTTCGCTGATGTCGATGGACAGGCCGGCCACCATCTGCACTGCACCCAGCAGCGCTGCTGCGGCGGCGGGGTAAGCAAGAGCCGACACGTAATGGGGTACCTGTGACCACAGCCCCAGGCAGGAAATACCCTTGGCGGTGAGCGCGTGTTCGAGAATGGCTTCCATGCCGGCGGGGACGTCGACGGTGCTCTTCAAGAACGGCACTTCGGCCAGAACGTGCGGCGAGGGCGAAGTACAGGAAAGATGTGGCGGACGCGTGTGGGGTGCGGCGAAGGGAAATGCGCCAAGGCCGAACATGTGCGTGACACCGTGCTCGGCGGCGAAGTTCGCAACCACCTCCGAGAAGAGATTCCAGGCGGTGTCGGGTTCGGGCCCACTGAGAATGAGAATGTCGCGGCCTTCATCGTCTTTGCCCAGCCGAAGGTCGGGAACTGCCCAGTTGATCCTGGTGTTCAATCCCTCGCGAAGTTCCATGACGGGCCGACGGGCACGGAAGTCGATGAACGTGTCGGGGTCGAATGTGGCAACGATCTCGGCCGATGTCGACACTTTCAGTGCCTCGACAGCCGCGCTGGCCGCGCCCGACGCATCGATCCATCCAGTGAGCATCACGATGAGCACCGGCTTGTTCATCTCCGGCATCGCCGTGCGCAAGGTGATGGGGGATGTGGATCGCATGGTCACTTGAGTCGTTCGAGAATTGCTTCGGCGTTGGCTGCCGCGGCCAGAACCTGAACGTTGAAGGGCTCGAGTTCGGCCGGGTCGCGTTGGCCGAGTGCCCCACCCAGATAGCGGGCATAGACACCTTCGAGAATGCAGGCCAACTTCCAGAATGCAAAGGCAACGTAGAAGTCGATGTGGGAAATGTCGCGGCCAGAAACCTGTGCGTAGCGAGTGGCCAGATCGGCTCTGTCGTAGAAGCCTTCGACCGTGGTGGAGGCTCCGGCCCATGCGCTGGCGGGGTCGTTGGGTCCTGTCCAATAGACCATCAGTAGGCCGAGGTCGGCGAGCGGGTCGCCCAGTGTGCAGATTTCCCAGTCGAGTACGGCCACCACGTTGCCGGCATCGTCGACCATGCAGTTGTCGAGTCGGTAGTCACCGTGCACGAGTGTTGCCGGGCCCTGTTCGGGGATGCGCTTCATGAGTTCATCGTGAACACGATCGACTGCGGGCAAATCGCGTGTCTTTTGCGAGTTCCACTGTCCGTACCAGCGCTTCAACTGTCGGGCGATGTATCCCTCGTGTTTGCCCAGGGTGTCCAGGCCCACCGTTGCGAGATCGACGGCGTGAATGGCTGCCATTGTGTCGACCAACGATTCGCTGGCCTGGCGACGCGCGTCGACGGTGAGGAGACGGGCGGCTGTTTCGGGGTCACGAATCACGTGGCCGTCTACGAAAGCCATCACGTAGAAGGGGGCATCGGTGATCGAAGTGTCGTCGCAGAAGCCCAGGGCCGGTGCAACGGGCACGTTCGATTTCGACAGAGCCGCAATGATGCGATGTTCGCGTCCCATGTCGTGGGCGCTGGCCAAAACGTGGCCCAGAGGCGGACGGCGCAACACGTAACGCTTGCCGTTGGCATCGGTGACGCCGTAGGTGAGATTGGAGTGGCCGCCCGCAATCATGTCGAACCTGAAGGGCCCTTGTGCTCCGGCGATGTTGGCCTGGAGCCAATCGAGAACTGCGGGGGAGATGCCTGCGGGCAGTGTGTCACTCATGCGAACTGAAAACTAGCGATCTTTTTGTGCTGATTGCGTCTCGTGCACACCTTTGACGCGATGGGTGCGGCGATAGTGTCCAGCCCATGGCAATAGACGTCACCGACGCCACGTTCCAAGCAGATGTCATCGAAAAGTCGGCCACGGTGCCGGTTGTCGTCGATTTGTGGGCTCCCTGGTGCGGTCCGTGCAAGACCCTTGGTCCGATCATCGAAAAGGTGATCGACGAGACCAATGGCCAGGTTGTCTTGGTCAAGGTCAACGTCGACGAGAACCCCCAGATCTCGGCCGCGTTTCAGGTTCAGTCCATCCCCGCTGTCTATGTCATCGCCAACGGTCAGGTTGTCGACGGCTTCATGGGCGCCCAGCCCGAAAATGTGATTCGCGAGTTCGTGGCCAAGTTGCTTCCCAGCGAAGCCAGCCAAACTGTGCGCCGCCTCATCGATGCAGGAGACGAAGAAAGTCTCCGGGTTGCACTGTCTGTCGAACCGGGCAACGCCGAGGCTGTCGTGGCCATGGCCAGATTGCTCGTGAAGACCGAGCGCAGTGAAGAGGCGTTGCAACTCCTTGCTCGCATTCCTGAAACAGACGAGGTGCGCCAGGTTGCGGCGGCGGCTCGCTTGGCGGCCGACCCCGTCGACGATTTCGACGCGCAGTTGGTTCAACTGCTCGACGTGGTGAAGACCGACGAAGTTGCGCGGCAGAAGTACCTCGACATTCTCGAGACGATGGGTCCCGACGACCCGCGCACGGCCCGTTACCGCAAACAGTTGACCGCACGCCTTTTCTAGTGCGGTTGCCGTGACCGGCAGTCTTCGCCACACACGAGGGCATGGCTCTCGCAGACAGACACACGAATAGGTGGACCACGTCGTTCGTCGAAAGAATGCGGGCGGTCATCCACTGGTACGGACCGGGAAGAGCGGCAATGAGTGCCGGTTCGGTGTTTGTGGTGTGCGTCGGTGCGTGGTGGCTGTTGCGTGCGCCGGCTCCACCGCTCGAGAACTCCCTTCCCATGGCGCAGGCGGCGGCAGCAACAGCCAGCAATACCGTTGAGAATCCCGCCACCTCGGCTTTCGGGAATGTTCCGTCGGCGACGCCGCTTCCTGCGTTCACTGGTGTGGTGACGGTTCACGTGGTTGGGGCGGTGCTCAATCCGGGTGTCTACCAACTGCCGGCCGGTAGCCGAGTGGTCGACGCAGTCGACAAGGCCGGCGGTGTGCTCGACAACGCCGATACGGCAGTGGTCAACATGGCGCTACCCGTGAGTGATGCGGATCAGGTGTTCATTCCGCTGCGCACGAGTGGTGCATCGCGTCCGGTGCACAGCACCGTGGCGGTCGTACGCAAGTCTCCGCGCACAACATCGAGTGCTCCGGGAACGACTGTTGCGACGGGCGCACCAACGTCATCATCAGGAAGCACTGTGAACATCAACTCTGCCGATGTGGCGGCACTGGAATCGCTTCCGGGTGTCGGGCCATCCACTGCCCAGTCGATCATCGCGTACCGGAATGCCAACGGACCTTTCGCGTCGGTGGACGACCTGAAGAAAGTGAAGGGAATCGGCGAAGCCAAGTTCGCGGCGATGAAACCATTCGTCAGCTTGTGATGTGGGCTGCGTCAGATGGCGCCAAGCACCTTGGCGGCCACGGCAAGGGCAGAGAGAGCGCCGATCCAGATGGCAACGGCGTACAAGCCGAACTCTTTCCACCACTCTTGCCAGCCGGCCACAGCGCGCTTGCGAACTCGAGCGGCAGAAAGTTGCCCGACCCACCACCACAGCGCGGCACTGCCGGCAATGGCGATCACCCAACGTGTGGTGCTGGACACCGCTGGGATGCCCACGAGCGACAGAAGTGGCGCACCGCAGGTGACCAGAACGAAGCCGACGACGCCGAGCAAGGAACCGCTGGTTGTCAACAGGATCAGGCCACCCACGCTTGCCGTGGCGCCGGCCACCGCAAGGCCCATGAACCCTCCGTTGCGGGCCAGAGATCGTTTGTTGGCAACGATCCCGCCGGGAACGACGCGCCGTTTGCGACGGGATGGAGAATCGGATTCTGTGTTGCTGGCTGCTTTGTCGACACTGGGCTTCCTGTCGGCACTGGGCTTCTTGTCAACACGGTCGTTGTCACGCGTTGAACCGGCCGGCGAACCCATGAGCGCATCGTACGAGACGCAACACGGGGCGGCGCGTCATCCCGTGTGGGGTGTCTCGTTGCCGTGGTCGATGCGGGTGTTGTTGTCCGTGTTGATGCTCGTGACGCTTGTCATCGGGTGGCGGGCCTCGAGTGAATGGAAGCGCATCGAAAAGGTTCCTCTCGGGCCGTATGTCGGAGTTGCCACGCTTGTTGGCGACCCCCAGCCGATCGGCGCCGGTGCGCGCGTGGTGTTGCGCATCCGGGGTTGGCGGTACGAAGCCAGTCTCTACGGGGCGAATGCGCGACGAGTGATGCGTCACTTGCAGGGCGAGAGCGTACGTGTGTCGGGCGAACGAGAAGCCTTGAACAGCGACGGTGCACATCGAAAACGCGTGCGTCACATTGCCGGGCGTTTCACCAATGTGCGGCTGGGTGGCGAGTGGACTTCTGGTTCGGCGCCCACTCGGGCAACGAATCGATTGCGCCGGCTCGTGGCTCGGGGAACATCGGTGCTGCCCGCCAACGACGCGGCTTTGACATTGGGTCTCTTGATCGGCGACGATCGCGCCCAGCCCCGCGAAATGATCCAGGCGTTTCGTGATGCCGGCTTGTCGCACCTCACCGCGGTGTCCGGTCAGAACATCGCGTTCGTTCTGGCGGTGGCTGCACCGTTGCTGACGCGACTGCGATCGCGGGCGCGCCTCGGTACGACATGGGCGTTGCTCGGGATGTTCGTGTTGATGACACGAGCCGAACCGTCGGTCTTGCGTGCCGCGATGATGGCCGGTGCGGCGGCAGTGTGCTTTTCCTTCGGCTGGACCCAACGCACACTTGTGATTCTCGTTTTGTCGGCGGCCGTGTTGTTGGTTGTGGATCCGATGTTGCTGTGGTCGGTGGGTTTCTGGTTGTCGGTGGGGGCCACCGCCGGACTCGCAACTCTCGCGGCACCGCTGTCACGTCGTTTGGCGCTGTGGCGCGTGCCGAGGGTCTTGGTGGGCCCGCTGTCCACGACACTTGCCGCTCAGTTGGGGACCTTGGTGCCGATGTTCGTGGTCTTCGGTCGATTCTCGACGGTGGGTATTGTCACCAATCTCCTCGCTGTTCCGGTGGCCGGTGCCGTGATGTTGGTGGGTCTGCCCGTGTGCTTCGTGGCGGGTGTCGTCGGTGACGGCGCAGGAGCGATTCTCACCCTGCCTGTGATGGCAGGTGTGCGCTGGGTGTGGTGGGTTGCGGTTCTCGGTCAGCGGCTTTCGTAGGCGCATCACACTTGTGTGAGACAATGCGGAATCGCCATTCTTCTCATCACCGGCAGCGACGAGTCGCTGGTTCTCGACGAGTTGGGAACCCGCGTGCACGAGTTCGTCGGTGACGGCGACCGCTCGCTCATGCTCGACGACTTCGACGCCGACAAGCCAACCATCGACGAAACCGAAACAGCGGTCCGATCAGCTGTCGACGCGGCCAGCACCATGGCGCTCTTCTCCGCCCATCGGGTGGTGGTGCTGCGCCACATCAATGAAGCAAAGGTCGATGCACTGCAGCCGTTGGTTGGGTACCTTGCCAACCCTCTCGATTCCACTCATCTCGTTCTCACGGCCACCGGCGCGGTGGCCAAATCAGTGAGCGACGCCATCAAAAAGGCGGGTGGTACCACGGTGTCCACCGCGGTCACAGACAAGCCCAAAGAACGTGAACTGTGGTTTCGTGAGCAACTCGATCTCGCCGGTCTGCGCCTCGATCCTTCGGCCATTGCCGCCATCAACGATCACCTCGGCAGCGACACGGGGCGCTTCCCGGGCATTGTCGAGACCTTGGTCTCCACATACGGCACGTCGGGCAAGCTGTCGCGCGACGATGTCACGCCGTTTCTGGGTGATGCCGGAATGGTGGCGCCATGGAAACTCACCGATGCCATCGACGGGGGAGACATTCCCGGTGCGCTGGCCACGCTGCATCGCTTCATGGGTGCCGGAGAAATGCATGCGTTGCAGATCATGCAACTGCTGCATCGACATTTCGAGCGTTTCGTGCGCCTCGACGGCGCCGATGTGTCGTCGCCGGCCGACGCAATGGTCTATCTCAACATCAAGAGTGAGTTTCCGGTCAAGAAGGCTCTGCAACAGGCGCAGCGACTGGGTTCCGATGCATCGCGCGAGGCGGTGCAACTGCTGGCCGATGCCGACATTCAGCTGCGCGGGCAGCGCGATTGGCCCGCTGACTTGGTGATGGAAGTGCTGGTGGCGCGACTGTGTCGACTCTCCACTCGGCGAAGTTCGTCGCGTCGATGACGCGATGCTGCGGCCTTACTTGACGGCGGCGTTGATCTTCTTCATGAGGCGGCTCTTGCGACGAGCGGCCTGGTTGGGGTGAATGATCCCCTTGGTGGCGGCCTTGTCGAGGCGCTTCATGGCCAAACGAACATCGTCGGCGTTGGCATCGGTTCCGACGCTGGCGGTAGCGGACTTGACGCGGGTGCGGAGTTCGCTCTTGACCGCCTTGTTGCGCTCTTGGCGCTTGGCGTTGGTGAGAATGCGCTTCTTCTGGCTCTTGATGTTTGCCACGTCGGGAGAGGCTAACAGCGAGGTTTCCCCACACCAACCAGAAGCCCAAACATGCCCAAAGAGATTGAACCCCTAGACTGAGGGGACCTCCCATGGAACTTTCCCGCATTCGCAACTTTTCGATCATTGCCCACATTGATCACGGGAAATCCACTCTTTCCGACCGCATCCTCGAGTTGACCAAGGCCGTGGACGCCCGGACGATGCGCGCCCAGTACCTCGACTCCATGGACCTCGAGCGCGAGCGGGGCATCACCATCAAGGCACAGAACGTGCGTGTGGAGTGGAAGGGGTCGGTGCTCCACCTCATCGACACCCCCGGTCACGTGGACTTCGGCTACGAAGTGAGCCGGTCGCTCGCGGCGTGCGAGGGCGTGGTCTTGGTGGTCGACGCGGCACAAGGAATCGAAGCCCAGACCCTGGCCAACTGTTATCTGGCTCTCGAGAATGATCTCGAGATCGTGGCGGCGCTGAACAAGATCGACCTCCCCGCGGCCAACCCCGACTATTACGCCGACGAGATCGAGCGGGTGCTCGGCATTCCCGCCGACCAGATCCTGCGCATCTCGGCCAAGACGGGCGAAGGCGTACCTGAACTGCTCGACGCCGTTGTCGAGCGCATCCCCGCGCCGAAGGGTGATCCAGACCTCCCGCTGCAGGCCCTGATCTTCGACAGTCAGTTCGATCAGTATCGCGGTGTTGTCAGCAGCATCCGCGTGATGAACGGCACCATTGACACCAAGGGCAAGTTGCTCTTCATGCATGCAGGCGCCACGCACGAAGCCATCGAGATCGGTGTGCGTCGTCCGGTCACGTCGCCCGTTGATTCCCTCGGGCCCGGCGAAGTGGGCTATCTCATTGCCGGAATCAAGGACGTGGGTGAGGCCCGAAGCGGTGAAACCGTCACCAAGTTCGACCGGCCCGCCTCCGAAACATTGCCCGGCTATCTCGATCCGAAGCCGATGGTGTTCTGCGGTCTGTATCCCATCGATGGTGACGACTTCGAAAACCTCCGCGACAGTCTGCAGAAGCTCAAGTTGAACGATGCGTCCATCACCTACGAACCCGAGAGCTCAGGTGCACTGGGATTCGGATTCCGCTGTGGCTTCCTTGGGCTGTTGCACATGGAGATCGTGAAAGAACGACTCGAGCGCGAGTTCAACCTGGCGCTCATCGCCACTGCACCTTCGGTGGCGTATCGCGTGCACAAGACCAACGGCGACGTCGAGATGGTGGACAACCCTGCATCGCTTCCCCTCACGCAGACGATCGCCTTCATCGAAGAGCCGTTCTTCAAGGTCGGAATCATCACCCCCAAGGACTACACGGGCGCACTCATGGAACTGTGTCAGTCGCGGCGCGGCGAACTGAACAAGATCGAGTACCTGTCACCCGAACGAGTCGAGTTGAGTTACGCAATCCCGCTTGCCGAAGTGGTGGTGGACTTCTTCGACCAGATGAAGAGCCGGTCGCAGGGTTACGCCAGCCTCGACTACGAGCTCGAGGGATACCGCGAGTCGCACTTGGTTCGTGTCGATCTCTTGCTGAACGGACAGCCAGCCGATGCGTTCAGCACCATTGTCCACCGCGATCGCGCCTTCGACTACGGACGCCGGATGTGCGAAAAGTTGGAAGAGCTCATTCCACGCCAGATGTTCGATGTTCCCATCCAGGCGGCCATCGGCGGCAAGGTCATTGCGCGCGAAACCGTCAAGGCGAAACGCAAAGACGTGTTGGCAAAGTGTTACGGCGGCGACATCTCGCGCAAGCGCAAACTGCTGGAAAAGCAGAAAGAGGGCAAGAAGAAGATGAAGTCGATCGGCCGTGTCGAAGTGCCGGGCGACGTGTTCATCTCCGCCCTGAAACTCGACGACTGAGTGGTTGGCTGACAGTTGCGATGGCGGGCACGTTTCGTTCACTCAAATATCGCAACGCCAGGATCTTCTTCATCGGCGTCCTTGTCAGCAACATCGGCACGTGGATGCAGTTCACTGCGTCGTCGTTTCTCTTGTACCGACTCACGGGAAGGGCTACTGATCTCGGGCTGAACGTGATGTTCCAGTTCCTGCCGATGCTGGTCTTGGGGGCGTGGGCCGGCGCCATTGCCGACAGGCACAACAAGCGAACCATCACGTTGATCACCCAATCGGGTCTTGCGGCACAGGCCTTGTTGCTCGGGATACTCGACCTCACGGGAAACATCTCGATCGGCATCGTCTACGCACTCAGTCTGTTGCTGGGGGTGGTGAATGCGTTCGACAATCCGGCTCGTCGTGGATTGGTGACCGAACTCGTGCCGCCCGACGGTATTTCCAACGCCATCTCGCTGAACACCGCAGTAATGACCGGCTCGCGGATCTTCGGCCCTGCTCTGGCCGCACTCTTGATCGGGCCGTTGGGAACGGGGTGGATGTTCGTCGCCAATGGCGTGTCGTTCGCCGCCATCTTGTTGAGCATCGTTGCCATGAACCCCGCCGAACTTCGACCGAGTCCGCCGGCGATGCGCGGTGGTCGTCCGGTGCGCGATGCACTGGCCTTCATCCGCGGTGATCGCGATCTGTTGCGAGTGTTCGTTGTGTTTTCGGTGGTGAGTACGTTTTCGTTCAACTACAGCGTTGTCTTGCCGAAGTTGGCGGATCAACGGTGGGGAAGCGAGTCGTCATTCGGCTGGATTCTGGCCGTTACCAGCATCGGCAGCTTGATCGGGAGTCTCCTCACCGCGGGGCGTCCCGTTGTGTCCGTACGGTGGTTTGCCATGGGTGCGGCGGTTCTCGGAGTCAGCAACATCGCACTGGCTTGGGCGCCCAATCTCGCAATGGCCTTCGTGGCAGCCGTGCCCCTGGGTGCCGGTGGTGCCGCCTTCGTGGCATCCACCAACTCCATCAGCCAGGTAGCTTCGCCACCCGACATGCGCGGTCGGTTGTTGGCGCTGGTGGCGGTGGCTTTTCTCGGCTCCACCCCGATCGGTGGCCCGGTCACCGGATTCGTTGCCGACCATGTCAGCATCGAATGGTCGCTCGGTTACGGGGGCGTGGTGGCTTTGCTGAGCGTTGCGGTACTGCTGCGCAAAGAGGTGCTCGACTCCGATCGACTCGCACAGTCACGCAACATCACCACTGATCAAGCACACTCTGCGCCATGAGCAACACGCCGTCGTCCAACAGAACCGTGATGTGGTTCCGCCGAGATCTGCGCGCCCACGACAACGAAGCGCTGGCGGCGGCATGTGCGGCTGGTGATTGTGTCCCGCTCTTCGTTCTCGACCCTGTGTTTCTCTCCCGTTCGGGGGCTGCACGGTTGGTTTTTCTTTTCGGGGCTCTGTCATCGTTGAACGAAGCGCTCGGTGGCGCTCTCGTGATCCGCACGGGCGATCCAGTCGACGTGGTTCCGGCTTTTGCCGAAGAGGTGAACGCTTCGCACGTGTACGTCGCCAAGGACTTTGCTCCTTATGGACGCGACCGTGACATGCGTGTGGCAACCGCACTGCGCGCGCACAACAGGGGCCTGCGTGCGGCAGGAAGCCCGTACGCGGTTGAACCCGGTTCGGTGCAGAAAGACGACGGAACGCCGTACGCCGTGTTCACTCCGTTCTACAAACGGTGGATTCCCCTGTTGACTCCGCTCGACGAAAGCGATCCGCCGCTCACGCGTTTGGTTCCCGCAGGAACGTATCCCACCGAGGAAGTCCCGGTGGCTCCGCCGTGCTCGGCGGTGCTTCCCGAGCCCACAGAAAACGCAGCGCATCGCCGCTGGGAGTGGTTCATGGAGAACGGTCTCGACTCCTACTACGACGACCGCAACATGCCGGGTGTCGACGGCTCGTCTCGGCTCTCGCCCTACCTGCGCTTCGGGCTGTTGCATCCCAAGCAGCTCATCGCCGATTTGCGTCTCGACGGTTCGTCAAAAAGTCACGATCATTTCCGCAGCGAACTGTGCTGGCGTGAGTTCTACGCCGATGTGTTGTTCCATCAACCACAGACCGCGTGGGAGAACTTGCAGCCGAAGATGAACAAGATGGTTCTCGACACCGACGCGGGCGCTCGTGCGCGTTTCGACAAGTGGTGCGCCGGAGAAACGGGTTATCCGATCGTGGATGCAGGTATGCGCCAGTTGCTCACCACCGGCTGGATGCACAACCGCGTGCGAATGATCGTGGCCAGTTTTCTTGTGAAGGATCTGCACGTGCCCTGGCAGTGGGGAGCCAAGTACTTCATGAATCATCTGGTCGACGGCGACATCGCTTCGAACAATCACGGCTGGCAGTGGACCGCCGGAACCGGCACGGATGCATCGCCCTATTTCCGCATTTTCAATCCGCAGAGCCAGTCGGAGAAGTTCGATCCGACAGGGGCATACATCCGCACCTATGTTCCGGAACTTGCCGACTGCCTCGACAAGTCGATTCACGAGCCTGCCGCCGGAGGTTTCCCCGGGTATCGCCCGGCGATGGTCGACCATTCCGTGGAACGTGAAGAGAGTCTCGCCCGCTACAAGGCGGTAACTGGCAAGTAGCGGTGTTTGTGGGGCAGTAGCCGTGTTTGTGGGGCAGTAGCCGTGTTTGTCGGGCAGTAGCCTTTACGGGGTCATGTTGGACGAGCGCAAGACGGCAATTCTCCGGGCGGTGGTTCAGGAGTACATCGCCACCGGTCTTCCCGTGGGCTCTGCGCACATCGCCGCCACAGCTGGAGTACACGTGTCGTCGGCCACAGTACGCAACGACATGGCCATGCTCGAACAAGAGGGCTTCCTCGTTCAGCCGCACACGTCAGCCGGCCGCATCCCCACCGACAAGGGGTATCGCTTCTTCGTCGACTCCATCGCGTCTGGCGCCCACCCCGATCGCTTCGTCAGCGACGCCACCACCGAACAGGTGGGTTCGTTCTTCAACAATGCCACCGGACGACTCGAAGAGCTGTTGCAGCGAACCTCGGGCTTGCTCACCAACATGACCAACTACGCCGCTTTGGTGGTGGGACCCAGTGCCGATGTGGCAACAGTCCGCAGCATCCAAGTTGTTCGCCTCACGCAGCGTCACGGCACGGTGGTTGCGGTGCTGTCGAACGGGGTGGTGCAAAGCGAGTCCATCGACATCGCCGAGGACATCTCCGATGCCCAGGTGGCCGCCACCAGTGCACACCTCAATGCCGCCGCCTACGGCCACGTATTCAGCCAGGTGCATCTGGCACCAAGCGGCGACGCCAAGGTCGATGCTCTGTGCATCTCGGCTCTGGGTCTCATGGCGCCGCATCAAAGTGATTCCAGCATCATCGTGGGTGGTGCGGCGGCAATGGCCCAAGCCTTCGACGCGGTCGACGTGGTGCGTTCGGTTCTGCAGGCACTCGAGCAGCAATACGTGGTGGTGTCACTCGTGCGCGACGTGTTGGATCGTGGTTTGTCGGTGGCCATCGGCAGCGAGCACGGAGTCGAGCCACTTGCGGCGTGCTCGGTTGTTGTTGCGCCAGTTGTCGCAGACGGCGAGAAGTTGGGCACGGTCGGTGTGTTGGGCCCCACGAGGATGAACTATCCGCAGGCACTCGCCACGGTGGAGGCTGTGGGCAACGAGCTCGGTCGGCGCTTGGTGGCAGAAGGGTGATGCACCGTGGCTGATTTCTACGAGATTCTCGGTGTGTCGCGCTCGGCTTCGGGCGACGACAGCAAAATGGCATACCGC
>Ga0315899_10001780_pt1 | contig 24347 bp, 19 predicted proteins | sample LakEriMetagenome_2_FD_203518 | JGI IMG/M metagenome (GOLD analysis project Ga0315899, IMG submission 203518) | Freshwater fungal communities from buoy surface, Lake Erie, Ohio, United States - Buoy 4 MA112 | ecosystem: Environmental > Aquatic > Freshwater > Lake | place: USA: Lake Erie, Ohio... | reverse complement strand
CATCGCCGAGGTGAAGGCCAAGAAGATGGTGGTGCTCGAGAAGTATGCGCAGCGCAAGCCGATCGACACCGCCGCGGTCTGCAACCTGATCAAGAACCCGAACGAGAACAAGCAGTTCGTGATCAAGATCTGACCGGACGGACCCCCTGCCATGGACTTCGCGCTGGTCGTCGGCATCGAGATCCTGAACGCGGTGGCCAGCCTGATGCTGATCAGCATCGGGCTGGCGATCATCTTCGGGATGATGCGCATCATCAACCTCGCCCACGGCGAGTTCCTGATGCTGGGCGGCTATGCCGCGATCACCGCGACCAAGGCGGGGGTGAACATCTGGATCGCGATGCTGGTGGTCGCCCCGCTGGTGGTGGGCGTCATCGGCATCGTGGTCGAACGCTGCGTCGTGCGCTTCCTGTACGGCCGGATGGTGGACACGATGCTCGCGACCTGGGGCCTGTCGCTGCTGCTCGTCGGGCTGGTGACGACGATCTTCGGCAACACCACCGCCGGCATCTCCTCGCCGCTCGGTTCGATGGTGATCGGCACCTACACCGTGAGCCTCTACACGCTCTTCATCGTCTTCGTCGCCGCGGCGGTCGCGTTCGGCCTGTGGCTGCTGCTGAAGAAGACCCGCTTCGGGCTGATCGCCCGGGGCACGATGCAGAACGCGAACATGGCAGCGGGACTGGGCCTGAGCCCGCCCAAGGTCTACATGGTCACCTTCGGCATCGGCGCGGCGCTCGCGGGGCTCGCCGGGGGCGTGCTCGCGCCGATCACCGGCGTCGTGCCGACGATCGGCGTCGCCTACGTGGCCAAGGCGTTCATCACCGTGATCGGCGGGGGCGCGTCGATCCTGACCGGCACGATCTCCGCGTCCGCGCTGTTCGGCACGGTCAACCAGCTCGCGACCTTCGCGACCACCCCCGTGATCGGCGAGGTGGCGCTGCTGCTCGCCGCCATCGTGCTGATCCGGCTGCTGCCGCAGGGCATCACCGACCGATTCTTCCGCAGGAGCCTGTGATGCCGTCGTCCCGCCTCGACCGGGCCGGTCTGTTCGCCTTCGGCGTCGCCGGTCTGCTCGCGATGTTCGCGCTGCCCGTGCTGCTCGAGGCGTTCACGCTGCTCGAGCTGACCGTCTACGTGATCATGTCGATCCTCGCGCTGAGCCTCGCGTTCATCTGGGGCTTCGGCGGCATCCTGTGCTTCGGGCAGGCCGCGTTCTTCGGCATCGGCGCCTACACCTACGCGATCGCGGCGCTGAACTTCGGCGAGTCGACCGGCGCGGTGCTGCTCGCGGTCGCGGTGCCGGCACTCTTCGCGCTCGCGCTCGGCTCGTTCATGTTCTATGCGCGGATCAGCGACGTGTACCTCGGCGTCATCACGCTGACGGTGTCGCTGATCCTGTTCAACCTCATCAACTCGACCGCGGGCGACCAGTACCGGATCGGCTCGGCGCCGCTCGGCGGCTTCAACGGGATCCCGTCGATCCCTACACTGAACGTGCCGTTCATGCCCGAGGCGGTGCTCGATCCGATCCAGATCTTCCAGGTCTGCGTCGCCGCGCTGGTGCTGGTGTACTTCGCGCTGCGTGCGCTGCTCGCGAGCCACTTCGGCCGCGTCGTCGTCGGCATCCGCGAGAACGAGCGCCGCGCCGAGCTGCTCGGCTACGACATCCGCCGATACAAGCTCGGCGCCTTCGTGGTCGGCGGCGCGATCGCAGGGCTCGCCGGCTGCCTGTTCGCCAACTGGGGCGCGTTCGTCAGCCCCACGGTGTTCGGCCTCGCGCAGTCGGCGCAGATCATCATCTGGATCATCGTCGGCGGCCTCGGCACCCTCATCGGGCCGATCGTCGGCTGCTTCCTGATCCAGTGGCTGACCGCGTGGCTCGGTGCGCTCAACGTGATCAACAGCAACCTGGTGCTCGGTGCGGTGCTGGTGGTGTTCGTGCTGGTGGTGCCCAAGGGCCTCGTGCCGACCGTGGCCGACCTGCTGACGCGCAGCGCGCGGCGCCGGGCCGAGGCGGCCCGCTCGGCAACCACGGCGCCCGCACCCGCCCGCCCCGCCGCACCGCTCGACGGCATCGCCGAGGAGGCCGCGAAGTGAGCGCGCCGCGCTACCTGCTGGAGACTCGCGACCTCGGCATCAGCTTCGGCGGCGTGCGCGCGGTCCAGAGCGTGAATTTCGCGCTCGCCGAAGGCGAGCTGCGCTGCCTCATCGGCCCGAACGGCGCGGGCAAGAGCACGTTCTTCAAGCTGCTGACCGGCCAGTACCAGCCGACCCAGGGTGAGGTGCTGGTCCGCGACAAGCCGATCGCCGGCCTGCAGAGCCACCAGATCGCGCGGCTCGGCGTCGGCATCAAGACCCAGGTGCCGAACGTCTTCAACGGACTGTCGGTGCGCGAGAACGTCTGGCTGTCGGCGAGCCGCGTGACCCCGCGAGCGCGCCTCGAGCGCGCGGTCGACGAGGTGCTCGAGCGGCTGCAGCTCGGCCCGGTGCGCGATCGGATCGTCGGCGAGCTCGCGCACGGGCAGCGCCAGTGGGTCGAGCTCGGACTGGTGCTCGCGACCGGGCCCGAGCTGATCCTGCTCGACGAGCCGGCGGCCGGCATGAGCGACGAGGAGGTCGAGCGGACCGCGGTGCTGATCCGCGCGATCAACGAGCGCTGCGCGCTGATCGTCGTCGAGCACGACATGGAATTCATCCGGATGATCGCGTCGACCGTGACGGTCTTCAACCGGGGGCAGGTGCTGATGGAGGACAGCTGCGAGGCGGTGCTGCGCGACGAGCGCGTGCGCGACGTCTACCTCGGCCGCCAGCTGCACGCCGACCTCGCCGGGAGCCCGGCATGAGCGCGATGCTCGAGGTGCGCGGCCTGGACTCCGGCTACGGCCGCATCCCTATCCTGAACGCGATCTCGCTCACCGTCGCGAAGGGCGAGTTCCTCGGCATCTGGGGCCACAACGGCATGGGCAAGAGCACGCTGATGCGCGCGCTGATGGGCTACCTGCCCGCCCACGCGGGGACGATCGTCTTCGAGGGCAAGGACATCACCCACGCGCCCACCCACCAGCGGGTGCGCCTCGGGATGGGCTTCGTGCCGCAGGGCCGCGAGATCTTCCCGGCACTGTCGGTGATGGACAACCTGCTGATGGGCTGCGCCAAGGACCCCGGCGACCCGAAGAAGACCGTGGACGCGGTGCTCGAGGACTTCCCGCGCCTGAAGCCCCTGCTCGGCCGCGTCGGCGGCCTGCTGTCGGGCGGCGAGCAGCAGCTGCTCGCGCTCGCCCGGTGCCTGTGCGGCCATCCGAAGATCGTGCTGCTCGACGAGCCGACCGAGGGCATCCAGCCGTCGATCATCGAAGAGATGATCGCGACGCTGCACCAGTTGCGCGAGCGAAGCGGGCTGACGATGATCCTGGTCGAGCAGAACCGCGACTTCATCTCGGGGCTCGCGCAGCGCGTGATCATCATGCAGAAAGGCGCGGTCGCCCGCGAGACGACGCCGCAGGCCTTCCACGACGAGGCGACGCTGGCCTGAGGCAGACGCGGCGCGGTTCGCTCGGTCGAAGGTTGGCGCGAGGCCCACCCCGGGGCGACGGCCCGAAACGTTGTGGCGCGCGCAGCGCGCCATCTCCACCCCACACAGCCGGTCGGTGCCCCGTGTGCCCCCCACGTCTCACGGCGCCGGTGCATAGGGGCCGATGCGCCGCGACTGGGCCGCACCGCCTCGTGTGGACGTCCGACGGGCAAAGGTCGGTGCAGCCGACCTTCAGGGGAAAACTGTCTGAGCCCCGTAGGGGCGAGTTTTTTTCCCGGCCCGTCGGACGTCCGCACGAGGCGGGAACCCCTCGGGCCGCAAGGCCCGAGGAGTGCGGCCCTCGGAGCAAGCATCGGCCCCCCTGCACCGGCGCCGCGCGCCACCCGTCGAACGCAGCCTCCCCGACGACCGACCCCCACCAACAAAGAAGGCCGGACGTCTCCGCCCGGCCCTCTCCGATCCGCCGCGCGACCCGCAGGCCGCGCGACTCACCGTCAGTGCTTGACGACGCCCCCCGCGGCCGCCGGCGCCGCCGGTTTCACCGCATCGCCCTCGGCGGGGGCCGCCGCGGCCTCCTCCTCGGGAATCGGCTCCGGCATCCGCGCGAGCGCGGCCTCGAGCACCTGGTCGATCCACTTGACCGGGACGATCTCCAGACGGTTCTTCACGTTGTCCGGGATCTCGGCGAGGTCCTTGACGTTCTCCTGCGGGATCAGCACGGTCTTGATGCCGCCACGGTGCGCCGCGAGCAGCTTCTCCTTCAGGCCGCCGATGGGCAGCACCTCCCCGCGCAGCGTGATCTCGCCGGTCATCGCGACGTCGGCACGCACCGGGATGTCGGTCAGCACCGACACCAGCGCGGTCGTCATCGCGATGCCCGCAGACGGGCCGTCCTTGGGCGTCGCGCCCTCGGGCACGTGGATATGGATGTCCTGCTTCTCGTGGAAGCCGGCCTTGATCCCGAGCCGCGCCTGCCGGCGGCGGACCACGGTCATCGCGGCCTTGATCGACTCCTGCATCACGTCGCCGAGCTTGCCGGTGAAGGTCGTCTTGCCCTTGCCCGGCACCGCGACCGCCTCGATCGTCAGCAGCTCGCCGCCGACCTCGGTCCACGCCAGCCCGGTGACCTGGCCGACCTGGTCCTCCTTCTCGGCGATGCCGAACGAGAACCGGCGCACGCCCAGGAACTTGTCGAGGTTCTTCGGCGTGACCTGGACCTTCTTCTCGTCCTTCTTCAGCAGCAGCGTCTTGACGACCTTGCGGCAGATCTTGGACAGCTCGCGCTCGAGCGACCGCACCCCCGCCTCGCGGGTGTAGTAGCGGACGATGTCACGGATCGCGGCCTCGGACACCGCCAGCTCGCCGGCCTTCAGGCCGGTGTTCTTCTGCTGCTTGGGCAGCAGGTAGCGGATCGCGATGTTGACCTTCTCGTCCTCGGTGTAGCCGGACAGCCGGATCACCTCCATCCGGTCGAGCAGCGCCGGCGGGATGTTCAGCGAGTTGGCGGTCGCGACGAACATCACGTCGGACAGGTCGTAGTCGACCTCGACGTAGTGGTCGACGAAGGTGTGGTTCTGCTCGGGGTCGAGCACCTCCAGCAGCGCCGATGACGGATCGCCGCGGAAGTCCATGCCCATCTTGTCGACCTCGTCGAGCAGGAAGAGCGGGTTGCGCACGCCGACCTTGGTCAGGCTCTGCAAGATCTTGCCCGGCATCGAGCCGATGTAGGTCCGGCGGTGGCCGCGGATCTCGGCCTCGTCGCGCACGCCGCCCAGCGCCATCCGGACGAACTTGCGGTTCGTCGAACGGGCGATCGACTGGCCGAGCGAGGTCTTGCCGACGCCCGGGGGGCCGACCAGGCACAGGATCGGCGCCTTGACCTTGTCGACGCGCTGCTGGACCGCGAGGTACTCGAGGATCCGCTCCTTGACCTTGTCGAGGCCGTAGTGGTCCTCGTCCAGCACCTTCTCGGCGTGGGTCAGGTCGTTGTTGATCTTGCTCTTCTTCTTCCAGGGCAGGCCGACCAGCACGTCGATGTAGTTGCGCACGACGGTGGCCTCGGCCGACATCGGCGACATCAGCTTGAGCTTCTTCAGCTCGGCATCCGCCTTCTTGCGCGCTTCGGTCGGCATCCGCGCGGACTTGATCTTCTTCTCGATCTCCTCCATGTCGGCGCCGTCCTCGCCCTCGCCGAGCTCCTTCTGGATCGCCTTGACCTGCTCGTTGAGGTAGTACTCGCGCTGCGACTTCTCCATCTGCCGCTTCACGCGACCGCGGATGCGCTTCTCGACCTGGAGGATGTCCAGTTCGGTCTCGATCTGGGCCAGCAGCTTCTCGAGCCGCTCGCCGACCGACAGGGTCTCGAGGATGTGCTGCTTCTGCTCGATCTTGATCGGCAGGTGCGCGGCGATCGTGTCGGCCAGCCGGCCGGCGTCGTCGATCCCGTTCAGCGAGGTCAGGATCTCGGGCGGGATCTTCTTGTTCAGCTTCACGTACGAGTCGAACTGCGCGAGGATCGCGCGCCGCAGCGCCTCGACCTCGGCGCCCGGGTCGTCGCCGTCGGGAATGGCGGCCAGTTCGCAGGTGAAGTGTGCGCCGGAGTCGTCGATCGACGAGATCCGTGCGCGCTGCGAGCCTTCGATCAGCACCTTCACGGTGCCGTCGGGCAGCTTGAGCATCTGCAGGATGTTCGAGACGCAGCCGATCTCGTAGATGTCGGCGGCGACCGGATCGTCCTTGGACGCGTTCTTCTGCGCGACCAGCATGATGCTCTTGCCGACTTCCATCGCAGCCTCGAGGGCCTTGATGGACTTCGGCCGCCCCACGAACAGCGGAATCACCATGTGCGGAAACACCACCACGTCCCTCAGGGGGAGCAGCGGCAGCGTCTGGGAGGTGGAGGTCGGGTCGGACATTCGATGTGTTCCTTCCGGGAGGCTCGAGTCGGGCATCTTGGGCCGACCCGTTTGGTTTCAAGCATACGCCGTTTCGACGATGCCGCCGGAGCCGTCCACGCGTCCGCAAGGGACGCGCCGAACGCGTCCGGCCGTTCGTTCCGATGCTGCTTCGGATCGACCTTCGGTGAAATCGGGGAAAGCCCGGAGCGGGGACGGCGGGGCGGACTGCGATCGACGACGAACGGCCGGTCGGTGTCGGAGGACCGGTGGTCGGAAGATGGCGCTGGGAGCTATCGAGGCCGGGCGGAGACAACTAGCCGGCTCTCGCCGGCTTCACGTTCTGGACGCACGGGGCCGCCGCAAGCATGCGGCGGCCTTGCGGCCGGCGGCGAGCAGTGCTCGCCGAAACCCCGGCCTCACTTCGACCCCGCCACCTTCGGCGCGTCCGCATAGATCACCAGCGGCTTGCCCTCCCCGTCGATCGCGTTCTCGTCGACGACGACCTTCTGCACGTTCTGCATGCTCGGCAGCTCGTACATGATGTCGAGCAGCACGTGCTCGAGGATCGAGCGCAGGCCGCGCGCGCCGGTCTTGCGCTTGAGCGCCTTGCGGGCGATCGCCTGCAGCGCGGCCGGGCGCACCTCGAGCTCGGCGCCTTCCATCGAGAACAGCCGCTGGTACTGCTTGACCAGCGCGTTCTTGGGCTCGATCAGGATCTCGACCAGCGCCGCGTCGTTCAGCTCGTCGAGCGTCGCGACCACCGGCAGGCGGCCTACCAGCTCGGGGATCAGGCCGAACTTGATCAGGTCCTCGGGCTCGGCCTCGCGCAGCACGTCGCCGACCTTGCGGTCGCTCTCGCTGCGGACCTCGGCACCGAAGCCGATGCCGCTCCTCTCGGAACGGTTGCGGATCACCTTCTCCAGGCCGTCGAACGCCCCGCCGCAGATGAACAGGATGTTCGTGGTGTCGATCTGCACGAAGTCCTGGTTCGGGTGCTTGCGACCGCCCTGCGGCGGCACCGACGCGATCGTGCCCTCGATCAGCTTGAGCAGCGCCTGCTGCACGCCCTCGCCCGACACGTCCCGCGTGATGCTCGGGTTGTCGGACTTGCGGCTGATCTTGTCGATCTCATCGATGTAGACGATGCCGTTCTGCGCCTTCTCGACCTCGTAGTTGCAGTTCTGGAGGAGCTTCTGGATGATGTTCTCGACGTCCTCGCCGACGTAGCCCGCCTCGGTCAGCGTGGTGGCGTCGGCGATCACGAACGGGACGTTGAGCAGGCGCGCCAGCGTCTGCGCGAGCAGCGTCTTGCCGCTGCCGGTCGGGCCCACGAGCAGGATGTTGCTCTTGGCGAGCTCGATGTCGTCCTTCTTGCCCTTGTGGCGCAGCCGCTTGTAGTGGTTGTAGACCGCGACCGACAGGATCTTCTTGGCGTTGTCCTGGCCGATCACGTACTGGTCGAGGATCGCGGCGATCTCGTGCGGCGTCGGCAGCCCGGCCTTGACCGCGGCCTGCGTGTCGGCCTGGGTCTCGTCGCGGATGATGTCGTTGCAGAGCTCGATGCATTCGTCGCAGATGAAGACCGACGGACCGGCGATCAGCTTGCGGACCTCGTGCTGGCTCTTTCCGCAGAACGAGCAGTACAGCAGCTTCTCGCTCGAACCCTTCTTCTCTGACATGCTCACTCCGCATGGGGGCCGCGTGGCCCCCGTCGCGCCGCCCGGGCGCAGACCGCTCGGGCCGTCACGCCGGTGCCGCCTCGCTGCGGCTGACCAGCGTCCGGTCGATCAGTCCGTAGGTTACCGCATCTTCCGCGGACATGAAGTTGTCGCGGTCGGTGTCCTTCGCGATGCGCTCGATCGGCTGACCGGTGGCCTCCGCGAGCAGACGGTTGAGCCGCTCGCGCAGGTACAGGATCTCCTTGGCCTGGATCTCGATGTCCGAGGCCTGGCCCTGCGCGCCGCCCGACGGCTGGTGGATCATGATCCGCGAGTTGGGCAGCGCGTAGCGCTTGCCCTTGGCGCCGGCCGCCAGCAGGAACGCGCCCATGCTCGCCGCGATGCCCATGCACAGCGTGGACACGTCGGGCTTGATGAAGCGCATCGTGTCGAACATCGCGAGGCCCGCGGACACCGAGCCGCCCGGCGAGTTGATGTACAGGCTGATGTCCTTGTCCGGATTCTCGGACTCGAGGAACAGCAGCTGCGCGACGACCAGGTTCGAAACCTGGTCCATCACCGGGCCGACCAGGAAGATCACCCGCTCGCGCAGCAGGCGCGAGTAGATGTCGTAGGCGCGCTCGCCGCGCCCGCTCTGCTCGATCACGATCGGGACCATGCCCAGGCCCTGCGGGTCCTGGCGCTGCGCGGCCAGGTGGGCGTTGACCAGGTCCTCGACCAGGCTGTTGCGGGTCATCGTCGTCCTCTCGAAACGGATCCGTGCGGTGGATCGGGAAATGGGGTTCAGCCGTTGGCGGCCATCAGCTCGTCGAAGCCGATCGGGGTGTCGGTGACCTTGGCATTGGCCAGGACCCAGTCGACGACGTTCTGCTCGACCACGAGCGCCTCGACCTCGGCGAGCCGCTCGCGGTCGCTGAAGTACCAGCGGATCACCTCGCCGGGGTTCTCGTACGACTGGGCGAACTCCTCGATCTGCTTGCGCAGCTGGTCGGGCTTGGCCTGCAGGCCTTTCGTCTTGACGATCTCGCCGACGATCAGGCCCAGCCGCACGCGCTTCTCGGCGGTGTCGGCGAACGCCTCGGGCGGGATCGGCATGTCCTTGACGTCCATGCCGCGCTGCTTGAAGTCGGCCTTCGCGCGCTCGGCGAGCTGCTCGGACTCGGCCTGCACCAGCGCCTTCGGCAGGTCGATCTGCGCGAGCGACGGCAGCGCTTCCATCACCGCGGTCTTCACGCGGCCCCGGAGACGCTGCGAGACCTCGCGCTCGAGGTTCTTGCGCACGTCGGCGCGCAGCGTGTCCAGGCTGCCGTCGGCGACGCCGAGCTGCTTGGCGAATTCCTCGTCGAACGCCGGCAGCTGGGGGGCCTCGACCTTCTTGACGGTGACCTCGAACTGCGCGGTCTTGCCGGCGAGCTCCTTGGCCGTGTAGTCCTCGGGGAACGCGACCGGGAAGGTCTTCTTCTCGCCGGTCGCCGCGCCGCGCACGCCGGTCTCGAAGTCGGCGAGCATCCGGCCCTCGCCGAGCGTGAACGGGAAGTCCTCGGCGGTGCCGCCCGGGAACGCGACCCCGTCGAGCGTGCCGACGAAGTCGATGGTGGCGCGGTCGCCGTCGGCGGCCGGGCGCTGCACGTCGCTCCAGGTGACGCGCTGCTTGCGCAGGATCTCGACGGTCTTGTCGACCTCGGCCTCGCCGACCGCGCAGGTGGCCCGCTCGACGGCGACCGCCGACGGGTCGCCGAGCGCGACCTCGGGATAGACCTCGAAGACCGCGGTGAAGCCGGCCACGCCCTCGCCCGCCTCGGTGCGCGGCTCGATCCGCGGCTGGCCGGCGATGCGCAGGCCGTGCTCGGTGACCGCGTCGGAGAAGGCCTTCGAGACCGCGTCGCCGAGGACCTCGGCCTGGACCTGCGCGCCGTACGACGCCTCGATCATCTTCATCGGCACCTTGCCGGGCCGGAAGCCGGGCATGCGCACCGTGCGGGCGAGGTCGCGCAGCTTCTTCTGGACCTGGGCGCCGATGTCGGCCATCGGGACCGACAGGCTCAGTCGACGCTCGAGCGCGCCGGTCGTTTCGAGTTGAGTGGCCATGTTCTTCTGGTGGTATCCGGGTTTCGTCGTGATCCGATCGGGAACGGGAGCGCGCGGCCGTGCGGGTGCGAGGACGGGCGGGACGGGCACGGGGACCTGGTGCGGCCGGGGAGACTCGAACTCCCACACCCTTCGGCGCCAGGACCTAAACCTGGTGCGTCTACCGATTCCGCCACGGCCGCGGATCGCCCGAGTCGGGGCCGCGCGCGCCCCGGGGCGGTATTGTAGACGAACGTCGAAGCCCGCCCGCCGAGCCCCCGGGGCCCGACGGGCGAGCGCGTGCCGACCGCCGGTCAGCCGGCCGCCGTGGCGGGGGTCGCGTCGGGCTTCACGCGGTACCAGGCGACGTAGAGCGCCGGCACGAAGAGCACCGTGAGGATGGTGGCGACGATCAGTCCGCCCATGATCGCGAAGGCCATCGGCCCCCAGAGCACGTCGCGCGACAGCGGCACCATCGCGAGGATCGCGGCGGCCGCGGTCAGCAGGATCGGGCGGAAGCGGCGCACCGCCGACTCGCGGACCGCCTCCCACGCGCCGTGGCCCTCGTCGCGGTACTGGCGGATCTGGTCGACCAGGATCACCGTGTTGCGCATGATCATGCCGCCGAGCGCGATCGTGCCGAGCATCGCGACGAAACCGAAGGGTCGGCCCGAGGCGAGCAGCGCCGCGGCGACCCCGACCACCCCGAGCGGCGCGGTGACCAGCACCATGAAGGCGAGCGAGAAGCGCTGCAACTGGATCATCAGCAGCGCGACGACCAGCGCGAGCATCAGCGGCATGCCGGCGTTGATCGAGGCCTGCGCCTTCAGGTTCTCCTCGTACGGGCCGCCGGCCTCGATCCGGTAGCCGGGCGGCAGCGACGCGCGGATCTGCGCGAGCTTCGGGTCGATCGCCATCGTGACGTCCGGCGCCTGCACGCCGTCGACGATGTCGGCGCGCACCGTGAGGTTCGGCTCGCGGCTGCGCCGCCACAGGATCGGCTCCTCCATCACCTCGCGCACGGTCGCGATCTGCGACAGCGGCACCGAGCGGCCGAGCGCGGTCTGGATCTGCAGGTTGCCGACGTTCGCGAGGCTCGCCCGCTCGGCCTGCGGCGCGCGCAGCACCACCTCGATCAGCTTGTCGCGCTCGCGGAAGGTGCCGATCGTCGCGCCCGAGACCGCGCCGCCGACCGCGCGCGCGACCTGCGCGCTCGACAGGCCGATCGCGCGGGCCTTGTCCTGGTCGACGTCGATCCGGATCGCCGGCGCGCGCTCGCCCCAGTCGGGGTGCACGTCGAGCGTGTGTGCATCGGCCCGGATGACCTCGGCGACCTTCTCGCCGATCGCCTTGAGCACCTGCGGCTCGGGGCCGAGCACGCGGAACTGCACCGGGTAGGCGACCGGGGGCCCGAGGGGCGTGCGGAACGCGCGCGAGCGGATGCCGGGGAACTCGTCGTCCAGCGCCTTGCGCAGGCGGGGCAGCGCGCGGTCGCGGCCTTCGACGTCCTTCGTCAGCACCACGAACTGCGCGAAGTTCGGCCTGAAGAGCTGCTGGTCGAGCGACAGGTAGTAGCGCGGCGAGCCGTTGCCGACGTAGCCGACGAAGGTCGAGACGTCCGGGTCCTTCGCGAGGATCGCCTCGAGGCGCCTGGCCTGGTCCTCGGTCGCGCGGTACGACGCGCCCTCGGGCAGCCACATCTCGACCAGGATCTCGGCGCGGTCGGACGACGGGAAGAACTGCTTCTCGGTCGCCTTCATGCCGACGATGCCGAGGCCGAAGAGCGCCACGGTCGCCGCGATCGTCACCCAGCGCCGGCGCATGCAGGCCTCGATGACCGCCCGCAGCGTGCGGTAGAAGCGGGTGTCGAAGACCTCGTGGTGCGCGCCGCTCGGCGTGCCCTTCAGCAGGTAGAAGCCGATGAAGGGCGTCGCCGCGATCGCCGCGACCCACGAGACGAGGAGCGCGATCGTCACCACCGCGAAGATCGCGAAGGTGTACTCGCCGGTGGTGGACTTGGCGGTCGCGATCGGCAGGAACCCGGCCGCGGTGATCAGCGTGCCGGTCAGCATCGGGAACGCGGTGCTGCGGTAGGCGAAGGTCGCGGCGCGGAACTTGTCCCAGCCCTCCTCGACCTTGCGGGCCATCATCTCGACCGCGATCATCGCGTCGTCGACGAGCAGGCCGAGCGCGATGATCAGCGCGCCGGTCGAGATCCGGTGCAGGTCGATGCCGAACCAGGCCATCGCGAGGAAGGTGCCCGCCAGCACCAGCGGGATCGTCAGCGCGACCACGCCGCCCGCCCGCAGCCCGAGGCTGAGGAACGAGACCGCCAGCACGATCGCGACCGCCTCGATCAGCGAGGTGAGGAAGAGGCCCACCGCCTTCTTCACCAGCTTCGGCTGGTCGGAGACCTTCGCGAACTCGATGCCGACCGGCATGTCGGCCTTGAGCCGCGCCATCGTGCGCTCGAGGTTCTCGCCGAGCTCCAGCACGTCGCCGGTCGGCACCATCGACACCGCGAGGCCGACCGCCTGCCGGCCGCCGAAGCGCATCGTCCACGCGGGCGGGTCGGCGTAGCCGCGCCAGACCTTCGCGCCGTCGCCGAGCCGCACCGTGCGCCCGCCGATGTTGAGCCGCAGCTCCTCGACCTCGCGGACGGTGTCGAACTGACCGGTCACCCGCAGCGGCACCTGCCGGCTCTCGCCCTGGATGCTGCCCGCCGGCGTCACGATGTTCTGCGCGGCGAGCTGCTCCGCGATGCGCTGCGGATCGATGCCGAGGTTGGCGAGCAGCTGCGGCGAGAGTTCGACGAAGACCTTCTCGTCCTGCTGGCCGACCAGCTCGACCTTCGCGACGTCAGGCAGGCGCAGCAGCTCCTGGCGCACCGACTCGACCGCGTCGCGCAGCTCGGCGAGCGAGAAGCCGTCGCCGGTGAACGCGTAGATCGTGCCGAAGACGTCGCCGAACTCGTCGTTGAAGAACGGGCCGATCGCCTCCGCCGGCAGCGTCGCGCGGATGTCGCCGACCTTCTTGCGGACCTGGTACCAGACCTGCGGCACCTCCTTGCGCGGCGCGGTGTCGAGCAGCTCGAGCACGATCAGCGACTCGCCGGGCTTCGAGTAACTCCGGGTCCACTTGAAGTGCGGCGTCTCCTGCAGCTTCTTCTCGATCCGGTCGGTGATCTGCCGGTCGACCTGCTCGGTGGTCGCACCGGGCCACAGCGTGCGGATCACCATGCCGCGGAAGGTGAAGTCCGGGTCCTCGCGCTGGCCGAGCTTGAAGAACGACAGCGAGCCGGCGATCGCGATCACCAGCAGGAAGAACAGCGTCAGCTGCGGGTGGCGGATCGCGGCCGCGGAGACGTTGAAGCGCTCGTCGGCGGGCGCGCCCGAGGCGGTGGGCGCTGCGCCGTCGTCGGGACGTGCGCTCATCGCGTCGACCCGTCGCGCTGGGCGATGCGCTGCGACGCGACAGCGGCCGCGGGCCCGGGCGCACCACCGGACGCGGCGCCGGCGGCGGGAGCGGCGGGAGCGGCGGGCGTGGCCGCATCGAGCACCCGCACCGCCTGGCCCGTGCGCAGCAGGTTCGCGCCGGCGGTGACGATCCGGTCACCCGCGGCGAGGCCGCCGACGACCCGGACCGAGTCGTCGAGCAGCCCGTCGGTGGTGATCTCGACCGGCGTCACCGTGCCGTTCGCATCGACGCGCCAGACCCGCGGACGGCCGTCGGTCGACTGCAGCGCCGACAGCGGCAGCACGAAGGACTCGGTGCTCGGGCGCAGCGCCTGCACGACGGTCGTCATGCCGAGCGCGACGCCGTCGAGGTCGCCGCCGAGCGTGATCCGGGCGGCGTAGGTGCGCGACGCCGGGTCGGAGATCGGCGAGACCTCGCGCAGCGTCCCGGGCAGCGTGCGGTTGCCGAGCGCCGGCACCACGACCGCCCACGCCTTCGTCTCGCGGGCGATCTTCAGGTTCGACTCGGGCACGTTGACCAGGATCTCCCGCTCGGCCGAGTGCGCGATGCGCACGACGGGCTGGCCGGAGGAAACGACCTGGCCGGGCTCTGCCTCGATCGCGGTGACGACGCCGTTCGCGTCGGACTTCAGCACCTGGAAGTCGACCGCGTTGCGGGCCTGGGTCTGCTGCGCCTCGGCAGCGTTCAGCCGCGCGTTGGCCGCGTCGAACGACGCCTGCTGGCGATCGAGCGAGGCCTGGCTGATGTAGTTCTGCCCCCGCAGGTGGCGCAGCCGCTCGAGCTCGACCGCGGCGAGGTCGCGGTCGGTGCGGGCGGCGACCACCTGAGCCTGCTGCACGGCGAGCGCCGGCGCGAGGTCGGTCGGATCGAGCCGCGCGAGCACCTGCCCCGGCACGACCCGGTCGCCGACCGACACGCTGCGCGAGGCGAGCTTGCCGCCGACCCGGAAGCCCAGCCGGGACTCGATCCGCGGCCGGACCTCGCCCGGCAGCTGGATCGCGACCGCGGTGCGCTGGGGCTGCACGACCATCGTGCGGACCGGCCGCGGCGGCTCGACCTTGACGGCCTGGGGCGGCGGCTCGCCGCAGGCGACCAGCAGCGCGGCGGCCGGGACGACGAGGAGGGGGAGGCGGAACATCGGGAACTCCGTTCGGTCGAGCTCGACGGGACTGCGTCGCAGGACAGGCTAATGACTGACGCGTCAGTAACTAAAATGTAGTCGCGCCTTGATCGGGCGTCAACGGCGAGGCCATCGGCGCGACCCCCTACAATCCCGGCCGTGGCTACCCCCGTGCACGGCGTCGAGCACTACGAGAACTTCCCGGTCGCGTCCTGGCTGATGCCGGCGCGCCTGCGGCCGGCGGTCGTCGCGATCTACCGGTTCGCGCGTCACGCCGACGACGTCGCCGACGAGGGCGACGCGCAGCCCGAGGCGCGGCTGGCCGAGCTCGCGGCGCTGCGCGCCGACGTCGCCGCCGCACGGGCCGGACGCGCGCCCGCCGCACCGACGGTGGCCGGCCTGGTGCCCCACGTGCGCGCCCACGACCTGGACTGGTCGCGCTTCGACGCGCTGCTGTCGGCGTTCGAGCAGGATGTGCTCGTCAAGCGCTATGCCGACTTTCCCGCCCTGCTCGACTACTGCACGCGCTCGGCCGATCCGGTCGGCCAGCTGGTGCTGGCGCTCGCCGGCCGCCTCGACGCGGCCACGCGGCCGCTGTCGGACCGGATCTGCTCGGCACTGCAGCTGATCAACTTCCTGCAGGACGCGGCGATCGACTGGAGGCGCGGCCGGCTGTACCTGCCGCTCGACGCGCTGGCCCGCCACGGCTGCACCGAGGCCGACATCGAGCACGCCGTGCGCGACGGCCGTGCCGGCGAGGCGCTGCGCGCCTGCGTCGCCGCCGAGGCGCGCCGCGCCGGCGCGATGCTAGCCGAGGGCGCGCCGCTCGCCGCGCGCGTCGGCGGCCGGCTCGGCTGGGAGTTGCGCGCGATCGTCGCCGGCGGTGCGCGGATCCTCGCCAAGCTTGCCGCCGGCGGCCACGACCCGTACGCCGCCCGCCCCGCCCTCACCGGCCGCGACGCGCTGCCGCTCGCCGGCGCCGTGCTGCGGCTCGCGCTCGGCGCCGCCGCACCGGTGCCCGCCCCCGACCGACCGACCGACCGATGACGCCGGACGAGTACTGCCAGGACAAGGCCGCGAAGAGCGGCTCGAGCTTCTACTACAGCTTCCTCTTCCTGCCGCCCGAGCGCCGGCGCGCGATCACCGCGCTCTACGCGTTCTGCCGCGAGGTCGACGACGTGGTCGACGAGATGCGCGACGCCGGCATCGCGCGCACCAAGCTCGACTGGTGGGAGGCCGAGGTCGGCCGGATGTTCGCCGGCGACCCGCAGCACCCGGTCACGCGCGCGCTGCAGCCGCACGCGGACCGCTACGACATCACCCGCGGCCGCCTGGTCGAAGTGATCGACGGCATGCGGATGGACCTCGAGCAGAACCGCTACCTCGACTTCCCCGGCCTCGCGCTCTACTGCCGGCGCGTCGCGGGCGTCGTCGGCGAGATGGCGAGCGGCATCTTCGGCCGCGACGACCCGTCGACGCTGAAGTACGCGGACACGCTCGGCCTCGCGTTCCAGCTGACCAACATCGTCCGCGACGTCGGCGAGGACGCGCGCAAGGGCCGCGTCTACCTGCCGCTCGACGACCTGCAGCGCTTCGGCGTGACCGTCGGCGAGATCCTCGGCGCCCGCCACTCGGACCGCTTCGTCGAGCTGATGCGCTTCCAGGCAGCCCGCGCGCGCGACGCCTACCGCGACGCCTATGCGCTGCTGCCCGAATCGGACCGCCGCGCCCAACGGCCGGGGCTGATCATGTCGGCGATCTACTCGACGCTGCTCGAGGAGATCGAGCGCGACGGCTTCCTGGTGCTCGACCGGCGGACCTCGCTGACGCCGATCCGCAAGCTCTGGCTCGCGTGGCGCACCTGGGTGTCGGGGCGGCCGCCTGGGTTCGAGGCGGCGAGGCGCGCGGCGGCGCAGCGGTGAGCGCGACGCCGGCGCACGGTCCGGTACAGGGCCCGTTGCACGGGGCGATGAACGGGCCGGGCACGGGCCGAGGCGCGGACCCGGCGGGCGGCGGCGACACCGACGTGCTGGTCGTCGGCGCGGGCTGGGCCGGTCTCGCCGCGGCGGTCGGCCTGGTCGAGTCCGGGCGCACGACGACGCTGATCGACGCCGCGCCGCAGGCCGGCGGCCGCGCGCGCGCGCTCACGCTCGAGCTCGACGGCGAGCGCGTCGAGGTCGACAACGGGCAGCACCTGCTGATCGGCGCGTACCGCTCCACGCTCGCGCTGATCGCGCGCGTCGGCGCCGATCCGGACGCGGTGCTCGCGCGCTCGCGGCTGCGGCTGTCGGGCCCGGACGGCTTCGAGCTGCGCGCGGCCCCGCTGCCCGCACCCCTCAACCTCGGCGTGGGCCTGCTCGCCGCGCGCGGCTTCCCGTGGCCGGAGCGGATCGCGATGGCCCGTGCGATGGCCGGCCTCGCACGCCGCGGGCCGGCATCGGTACGCGACGGCGAGACCGTCGCCGGGTGGCTCGCGGCGCAGCGCCAGCCGCCTGCCCTCGTCGAGCGGCTGTGGGCGCCGCTGTGCATCGGTGCGCTCAACACGCCGCTCGAGCGCGCCTGCGCGCGCGCGTTCGCGCAGGTGCTGTGCGACGCGCTGCTCGCGCGCGCCTGCGATGCCGACTTCCTGCTGCCGCGCGGCACCCTCGGCGACGTGCTGCCCGATCCGGCGCTCGCCTGGCTGCACGAGCGCGGCGCGACGGTGCGCCTGCGCACCGCGTGCCGCGGGCTCGCGCGCGAGGCCGACGGCCGCTGGCGCGCCGAGACAGACGCCGGGCCGATCCGCTCGCGCGCGGTGGTGCTCGCCGTGCCGCCGCTGCAGATCGCCAAGCTGCTCGACGGCGCGGTGCCCGCCGCACGGCTCGCGCCGTTCGACGCGTTCGAGCACGAGCCGATCGCGACCGTCTGGCTCGCGTGGCACGAGCGACTCGTGCTGCCCGAGGCGACGATGCTCGCCGAACGGGCCGGCGCCGGCGAGCACGGGCAGTGGCTGTTCGGCCGCACGCCGCCGGCGCACGGCGGGATCGGTGCGGTCGCGGGCATCGTCGTCAGCGCCGCGGGGCGCCTCGCCGAGCGGCCCGCCGAGCTCGCCGACGGCGTCGCGCGCCAGGTCGCCGCACAGCTCGGCCTGCCGCGCGCGCGCCACGCCCGCGCGATCGTCGAGCGACGCGCGACGATCCGCTGTTCGCCCGAGCGGCCGCGCCTGGACACGGACGCGCTCGCCGACCTCGTGCCCGGCCTCGCGCTCGCCGGCGACTGGAGCTGGCACCGCTATCCGGCGACGATCGAGTCGGCGGTGCGCAGCGGCGACGCCGCGGCGCGCTACCTCGCCACCGGGGTCGCGCCGCGACCCTGAGTCCGCGCGCAAGCGCCGGGCCCGCCGCCCCGCGCCCGGCGCGACACGCGCTCCGACCGGCCCGACGCGGCGCCTACCAGGCCGCCGACAGCGCCGCGTCGATCCGCTCGAGCGGCACCACCTCGAGCCCCTCGATCGGCTTCTTCGGCACGTTCGCCTTCGGCGCGATGACCCGCGAGAACCCGAGCTTCGCCGCCTCGCGCAGCCGCTCCTGCCCGCGCGGCGACGGCCGGATCTCGCCGGCCAGCCCGACCTCGCCGAACACCGCGAGGCCGCGCGGCAGCGGCCGGTCCTTGAGCGACGAGACGATCGCGAACAGCACCGCGAGGTCCGCCGCCGGCTCGCCGATCTTCACCCCGCCCACCGCGTTGATGAACACGTCCTGGTCGAAGCAGGCGATGCCCGCGTGCCGATGAAGCACCGCGAGCAGCATCGCGAGCCGCGCGGGCTCCAGGCCCACCGACAGCCGGCGCGGGTTCGGGACGTGCGCGGTGTCGACCAGCGCCTGCACCTCGACCAGCAGCGGCCGCGAGCCCTCCTGCGTGACCAGCACGCAGGAGCCCGCGACCTGCTTGTCGTGCTGCGACAGGAACAGCGCCGACGGGTTCGCGACCCCGCGCAGCCCGCGGTCGGTCATCGCGAACACGCCGAGCTCGTTGACCGCGCCGAAGCGGTTCTTGAACGCCCTCACCAGCCGGTACGACGAGTGCGTGTCGCCCTCGAAGTAGAGCACGGTGTCGACCATGTGCTCGAGCACGCGCGGGCCGGCGAGCGTGCCCTCCTTCGTCACGTGGCCGATCATCACCACCGCGACGCCGGTCTGCTTCGCGAGCCGCGTGAGCTGCGCCGCGCAGTCGCGCACCTGCGCGACCGAGCCGGGCGCCGAGGTCAGCTGCTCGGTGTAGAGCGTCTGGATGGAGTCGACGACGACGACCGCGGGCTTGTTCGCCTCGACGCCGGCGACGATGCGCTCCAGCCCGATCTCGGGCAGCAGCGGCACCTTCGAGCCGTCGACACCGAGCCGGCGCGCGCGCAGCGCCACCTGTGCGGCCGACTCCTCGCCGCTCACGTACAGCACCGGCATCGACTGCGACAGGTGCGCGAGCGCCTGCAGCAGCAGCGTCGACTTGCCGATGCCCGGATCGCCGCCGATCAGCACGACCGAGCCGGGCACCAGTCCGCCGCCCAGCACCCGGTCGAACTCCTCGGCGCCGGTGGAGAAGCGGGGCACCTCGGCGGCGACGACCTGGTCGAGCCACTGCACGCCGCCCGAGGCCGCGAGCGGCGCGAAGCGGTTGCCCGCCGCGGCGGCCCGGGGCGGCTCGACGACGCCTTCCTGCAGCGTGTTCCACGCGCCGCAGTGCGGGCAGCGCCCGGCCCACTTGGGGCTGGTGCCGCCGCACTCGCTGCAGACGTACTGGGTGCGGACCTTCGCCACGCGTCAGTCGGCCAGGTGCATCGGCACGCGCGGCGCGACCGCGCAGAGCAGCTCGTAGCCGACGGTGCCCGCACTCGCGGCGACCTCGTCGACCGGCACGTGTTCGCCCCAGAGCTCGACCGGCGCACCGACGCCGGCCTCGGGCACGGGACCGAGGTCGACCGCGAGCATGTCCATCGACACGCGCCCCACGGTGCGCGTGCGCGTGCCGGCCACGTCGATCGGCGTGCCGGTCGGCGCGTGCCGCGGATAACCGTCGGCGTAGCCGCACGCGACGACGCCCACGCGCATCGGAGCGTCGGCGACGAAGGTCGAGCCGTAGCCGACCGCGTCGCCCGCCTTCAGCGACTGCACCGCGATCACCTCCGTGCGCAGGGTCATCGCCGCACGCAGCCCGAGCGCAGCCGCGCCGCGGTCGGCGAACGGCGACGCGCCGTAGAGCATGATCCCCGGCCGCACCCAGTCGCGGTGCGCCTCGGGCACGTCGAAGATCGCCGCGGAGTTCGCCATCGAGCGCGAGCCCGTCAACGCGCCGGTCGCTCGGTCGAAGCGCTCGATCGCCGCGAGCGCGCCGCCCGGACGGTCGGCGTCCGCGAAGTGCGTCATCAGCGACACCTTGCCGACGCAGGGCAGCGCCGCGAGCGCCTTCTGCACTGCGGCCGCCTCGTCCGGCTGGATGCCGAGCCGGTTCATGCCGGTGTTCAGCTTGAGCCACACGTCGATCGAGCGGCCCTCGTGCGCGCGCAGCCACCCGAGGTGCGCGGCGTCGTGGACGGCGAGCGACAGGCCGAGCTCCGCCGCGGTCGCGACGTCGGCCGGACCGAACGCGCCCTCGAGCATCAGGATCGGTCCGCGCCAGCCGAGCGCGCGCAGCCGTCGTGCGTTGTCGAACTCGACGAGCGCCATGCCGTCGGCGGCCGCGAAGCCGCGGATCGCCGCAGGCAGGCCGTGACCGTACGCATGGGCCTTGACGACCGCCCACACCCGCGTGCCCGCCGCCCGGCGGCGGACGACGGACAGGTTGTGGGCCAGGGCGGAGATGGAGACCGAGGCGGAGACGGGACGCGGCATCGAGCACCTGTGGAGCGGATGCGGCATGGTATAACGCCCCGCGGAGACGGCTCAGATTCGATGAAACGCGGCTTCTACACGATCATGGCGGCGCAGTTCTGTTCGTCGCTCGCCGACAACGCACTGCTGATCGCCGCGATCGCCCTGCTGGTCGAGATGCACGCGCCCGAGTGGATGAAGCCGCTCCTCAAGCTGTTCTTCACCATCTCGTACGTGGTGCTGGCGCCCTTCGTCGGTGCGTTCGCCGACTCGATGCCCAAGGGCCGCGTGATGTTCGTGACCAACACCATCAAGGTGGTCGGCTGCGCGCTGATGTTCCTGACGGTGCATCCGCTGCTCGCCTACGCGGTCGTCGGCTTCGGCGCGGCCGCCTACTCGCCGGCCAAGTACGGGATCCTGACCGAGCTGCTGCCGCCGGAGAAGCTGGTCGCGGCCAACGGCTGGATCGAGGGCACCACCGTCGGCTCGATCATCCTCGGCACGGTGCTCGGCGGCGCGCTGATCAGCCCGACGGTGTCGGCCTCGCTGCTCTCGCTCGACTTCCCCTCGATGGAGACCGGCATCGACACGCCGGCCGAATCGGCGATCCTCGTGATCGCCGCCGTCTACGGGCTGGCCGCGCTCTTCAACCTGCGGATCCCCGACACCGGCGCGCGCTACGCGCACCAGGAGCGCAACCCGCTGAAGCTGGTCGTCGACTTCTGGCACTGCCTGAAGGTGCTGTGGCGCGACAAGCTCGGCCAGATCTCGCTCGCGGTGACCACGCTGTTCTGGGGCGCGGGCGCCACGCTGCAGTTCATCGTGCTGAAGTGGGCCGACGTGCAGCTCGGCATGCCGCTGTCGCGGGCCGCGATCCTGCAGGGGGTCGTCGCGCTCGGCATCGCCGTCGGCGCGGTGGTCGCGGCGCGCTTCGTGCCGCTGAAGGGCTCGCTGCGGGTGCTGCCGTTCGGCGTCGCGATGGGCGTACTGGTGCCGATGATGACGCTGGTGCACACGCTGCCGGTCGCCTACGCGACGCTGGTGCTGATCGGCGGGATGGCGGGCTTCTTCGTCGTGCCGATGAATGCGCTGCTGCAGCACCGCGGCCATGTGCTGATGAGCGCCGGCCATTCGATCGCGGTGCAGAACTTCAACGAGAACCTGATGATCCTCGCGATGCTCGCGCTCTACGCGGTGCTGATCCGCGCGGACGTGCACATCAACACGGTGATCGTGCTGTTCGGCTCGTTCGTCGCGGTGACGATGCTCGGGGTGATCCGGCTGCACCGCGCGAACCAGGCCCGCTTCGACTCGGTCGCGCTGATCGGCCAGTCGCGGCACTGAGCCGCGGGACGGCTGCCGAGACCACCGCGCAGGCTCAGCCTGCGGCGTCGAAGGTCCGCCGCGCAAGCCGCAGGTCCGCCCACGACTTCGCCTTGTCGGGCAGCGTGCGCAGCAGGTAGGCCGGGTGATAGGTCACCACCAGCGGCACCTCGACCTCGCCCGCGCGGAAGCGGTGCACGCGCCCGCGCAGGCTCGCGATCGACGCGTCGGTGCGCAGCAGCGACTGCGCGGCGAAGCGGCCGAGCGCGACGATCAGCGTCGGGCGGATCAGTTCGACCTGGCGCAGCAGGTACGGCTCGCAGCGGGCGACCTCGCCCGGCTGCGGGTTGCGGTTGCCGGGCGGGCGGCACTTCAGCACGTTCGCGATGAACGCCTCGGTGGGCCGGTCCACGCCGATCGCCGCGAGCATCTGGTCGAGCAGCCGACCGGCCGGGCCCACGAACGGCTCGCCGCGCTCGTCCTCCTGCTCGCCCGGTGCCTCGCCGACCAGCATCCAGCGCGCGGTGTGCGGGCCGACGCCGAACACCGTGTTGCGGCGCGTACGGCACAGCTCGCAGGCGACGCAGCCGACCACGGCCTCCTCGAGCGACGGCCAGGGCAGGCGCGCGATCACGGGGTCGCGAAGCGAGGGCTCGGCCGGGGATTGCGCGAGCGCGACCGGCTCGGGCTCGCGCCCGTGTTCGGCCGAGGCCGGCTCGGACCACGGCAGCGCGCCGGCCGGTGCGCCGACGGGACCCGGATCGTCCGGGTCCGCGGACGCGGCGCCGCCCTCGCCCGCCTCGAGCGCGGCCGGATCCCTCAGCCGCCAGGCGGGGCCGAGGCCGAGCGCGTCCCAGGCCCGGCGCCGATGCTCATCCACGCGCGGGGCCCCACTGATCGAGTCGCCGGATCATCACGATCGCATCTTCGCGGGCGCCGTCGTGCGCCGGGTAGTAGCGGCGCCTCAGCCCGACCCGCATGAACCCCTTGCGCTCGTAGAGCCGCAGCGCCGGCGTGTTCGACGGCCGCACCTCGAGCAGCATCGAGCGCGCGCCGCGCGCGCCCGCGTCGCCCATCAGCCAGTCGAGCATGTCGGCGCCGAGGCCGCGCCCCTGCACCGGCGCATCCACGCTCAGGTTCAGCAGGTGCACCTCGTCGGGCAGCCACATCACGATCGCATAGCCGAGCAGCGTGTCCGGCGCCTCGAGCGACTCGAACACCCAGCCGTCGTAGCCGGCCGCGAGCGAGTCGGCGAAGTTGCCGTAGGTCCACGGGAACGGGAAGATCCGCGCCTCGATCTGAGAGACCTGCGCGAGGTCCGCTCGGCGCATCGCGCGCGCGTTCCACGCGGGCGGCGCGGACCGCCCGATCGGCTCGGCGCTCACCGTGCCGCCCCGGCGGCCCGGGCCGCGCGAAGCGCCGCCTGCTCACCGACGTCGAGCGCGACCTTGTCGCGCAGGTAGGTGGGCGCGGCCCGCGCCGCATCGACCGCCCGGCCCGCGCGCAACCCGGCCAGCGAGAGACGGGCGACCGCGGACGCATCGGGCTGGATCGCCGTCGGCGCCCGCGCCGCGCCGCGCTGCCGGACCCACTCGCCGAGCGCCGGATACGCGTCGAAGCCGTCGCCTGCGAGCAGGGGCGCGCCGCCGTGCGCATCGAACGCCTCGATGGCCCGCTCGGGCGACGCGAGCGCGGGCCCGTGCGAAGGCGTCGCCCACGCGGCCCGGTCGAGCGGGTCGAACGCGGCGACGCAGACCTCGCCCATCCTCAGGTCCAGCGCGACGAGCACGGGCCCCGGCGCGCCGGGCGACGCGAGCGAGGCCTGCAGCGCGAGGGTGCGCATCGCGTCCACCGGCACGAGCGGCACCGACCAGCCGAAGCCCAGGCCCTGCGCGACGCCGCAGGCGATCCGCAGGCCGGTGAACGAGCCGGGGCCGCTGCCGAAGCCGATCGCCGCGATCTCGCCGGGTGCGACGCCGGCCTCGTCGAGGACCGCGCCGACCAGGCCGAGCACGTGCCGCGAGTGGCCGTGCGTCATCGGCTCCGCACGCCGCGCCGCGCCTCGGGGCCCGAGCAGCGCGACCGAGCACAGGCCCGCGGTGGTGTCGATCGCGAGCACGGTCGGGCCCGCACGGTGGGCGTCGCGCGGTGCGGGATCGGAAGGCATCCGGCGATTCTATGCCAGCCGTCCGCGGGCCCGCGCCGCGGCGCGGAGGTCACGGACGCTGCTGGCGCAGCTCCTGGCGCAGCGCGCGACGCTCGTCGGGCGACAGCCGGTGGCCGCCTCCCCAGCCGGGACCGCCGCCGTGGCCGGGCGCGGGCGCGTAGCCCGGCGGGGCGCCGTAGCCCGGGGGCGGCGCGTACGCGGGCGGCGCCGGATACGGGCCGCCCGCGCCGTGGCCGGGC
>Ga0315899_10001779_pt1 | contig 24350 bp, 19 predicted proteins | sample LakEriMetagenome_2_FD_203518 | JGI IMG/M metagenome (GOLD analysis project Ga0315899, IMG submission 203518) | Freshwater fungal communities from buoy surface, Lake Erie, Ohio, United States - Buoy 4 MA112 | ecosystem: Environmental > Aquatic > Freshwater > Lake | place: USA: Lake Erie, Ohio... | reverse complement strand
GTTGGACTGGCAGAAGAATATGAGCAAACCGGAAAAGGATCTTGGTATTATATGAAGCTAGGCATCGCCAAAAAGTTGATTTTTTCAAAATGGCAGGAAGCCTTGGGTGGTAATGTACGTGCTATTGCATCTGGTAGTGCGGCTTTACAGCCAAGGTTATCTCGAATATTTTTAGCCGCGGGTATCCCAATTTTGGAAGGGTATGGAATGACTGAAACCTCACCTGTTATTTCAGTGAATTCATTTCAGCGTGGAATTCGTTTTGGAAGTGTGGGCGCTTTAATTGATGAGGTGCAGGTCATGATTGCATCAGACGGCGAGATTTTGGTTAAAGGTCCCAATGTTATGATTGGATATTATAACAACGAGGAAGCGACCAAAGACGTGTTTAATGAAGAGGGGTGGTTGAAAACGGGTGATATTGGTGAATTTATTGAAGGTAAGTTCCTTAAAATAACCGACCGTAAAAAGGAGATTTTTAAAACCTCAGGGGGTAAATATATTGTACCTCAAGCCATTGAAAATTCCTTGAAAGAGTCTCGATTTATTGAGCAAGCAATGGTCATTGGGGAGAATCAAAAGTTTCCTGCAGCATTCATTATACCAGATTATGCATTTGTTCGGGCTTGGGCAAAACGACATGACCTATCTTTTGATAACTTAAGCAATGAGGAAATTATCGCAGACCCAACCCTAAATAAACGGATGTTTGAGGAGATAGAAAAAGTAAATGCTCACCTTGGGAATTGGGAGCAAATTAAAAAGATTAAACTTCTGCCTAATTTATTTTCGATTGAAGGCAATGAATTAACGCCAACACTTAAGTTGAAAAGGAAGGTAATTCTTGAAAAATACAATCAACAATTCAATGAGATTTTTGAGTAATAAAAAAGGGGCCGAGGCCCCTTTTTTATTGAAATTTGTTTTCTTAGTGCTTATCGGTGCACCCAGATTTTTGGGTTGACCCAGAACAACATTTCTTTTGTTCCGTTGATGAACAACTTCCTTTTTTCTTTTTCTTTTTCTTTTTGTCGTCGTCACGAAGTTCCATTTTAACGCCAGTTTGAGCAGCGTATACTTTTGAAGCGATCGTTCCACTCATGGTAACCAACGCAACAGCTAAAACTAATTTTTTCATGGTATATTTTTTTATAAATGTACTAAGATTTACACAGTTGCAAGTATGTCTTCACGATTTTTAACCTTTTGTCCGATGCTAACCTTAATCTGTGCATCTAAAGGGAGAAATACATCCACTCGTGATCCGAACTTTATGAAGCCAAATTCATCACCTTTTTCATATGAAAGATCAGGACGTGCATAGAAACAAATTCTTCGTGCAAGCGCGCCAGCAATTTGGCGAACCAATACACGTTTTTTTGAGGAAGTTTCGATTACCATCGTTGAGCGTTCATTCTCCGTTGAGCTTTTCGGGTGCCAAGCAACCAAGTATGAACCTTCGTGGTATTTCGTATATACTACGTTTCCAGCGATTGGGACATAGTTCGCATGGACGTTTAATGGCGACATAAAGATGGAAATTTGTATGCAATCTTGTTTAATGAACTCAGGTTCAAATACCCGTTCGATTACTACAACTTTTCCATCAGCGGGACAAATAACATCGCTTGAATTTCCCGCGGTTGTTCGATTCGGGACCCGAAAGAATTGAATAATAAGATATAGAAAAATCAAAGGAATTATCGAGAGTAATACATTAAGCCAAAGCATTGAATTACATAATAACACCCAAATTGTAGCCACAATAACACCTGTTATAAGCGTGGCTGTTGTCATAATGACGTATCCTTCTTTATGAAATCGCATGGGGTAAATTTACCAATAAAAATAGAGCATGTACCAACAATAGAAGAAGGGAATGCTAAATAAGGCAGCATCAAAGCGATCTAACACGCCGCCGTGACCTGGTAAAATACTTCCGCTGTCCTTGATTTCTAGGCTTCGTTTGAATAGCGATTCTAATAAATCCCCAAAGATGGCGCAGGGGCCAATAATAACTGCCGAAATAACCCAAAACAAGGTCAATCCTTGGTTTATGTATGTTCCAATAATAAAGCCGAACAATAAGGTGAATACAATGCCACCAAGTGTGCCTTCCCATGTTTTCTTTGGAGAAATACGCTCAAATAACTTGTGTTTCCCCCATTTTTTTCCAACGAAATACGCCATGGTATCATTGGTCCAAATTAAAATTAACATGCCCGCTACATTGGGTAAGTATTGACCGTTTCGAATATTTAAATCAATGCTCAAATAGAACGGAATAACCACGTAAATTATCCCCAGAACCAATACTGCAATGTTTAAAAGTGGTTGGGGATGCTTTTTCCAGAGCTCTGTTAAAATTAAACCAAAAAACAAAGGGAAAACTACCGTGATAGAAATGATGGGAAGCACCTCAATACTCATTCCGATCAGAAGTAAATAAATAAAAATACCAATGAATAGCCCCATTTCTTTAGAAACATGAATGAACGATAACCGATCACACATGCGATAGAATTCAAGCAAACCTACAATCATAAATGCACTAAAAACAACGCCTTGAATCCAAGGGCCTGCAATTACAGATCCCAATATCAAAATCCCAAGGATTGTTCCGGTTATGACTCGTTGGACTAAATTACTCATGCCCTCCCAAGCCTATTCTTCAGTTGTTTCAGATTCGTTCTTCGGTGCTTCTGAATTTTCCGTGGGTTCTTCAGGTTGAATTTCTTCGGACGAAGCTTCTGATGTTAATGGTTGTTCATTTCCTGAGGCTGATTCTTTTGATGAACTATCTTTATCTTCAATAAGTTCCGCAGGATCCCAAGGGCGTTTTCCGAAGATTTCTTCCAAGTTTTCTTTAAATATAACCTCATCAATTAAGAGTTTTTCGGCTAATAACTCAAGTTTTTCTTTATTTTCAGTGAGGATTTTTAACGCACGTTGATATTGACCTTCCACTAATTTCGATACTTCTTCATCAATTATTTTTGCAGTCTCGTCAGAATATGGTTTTGTGAATGCATCCCTTCCTTGCGAATCGTAAAATGAAATATTTCCTACGCGTTTGTTTAAGCCATATATGGAGACCATCGCATAGGCTTGTTTAGTTATTTTCTCCAAATCACTCAATGCACCCGTGCTAATTTTAGAAAATACAAGCTCCTCTGCTGCTCTTCCACCGAGTGCGGAACACATTTGATCTAATAATTGTTCTGTCGTAGTAATGCTGCGCTCTTCGGGTAAATACCATGCAGCACCCAAGGACTGACCACGAGGGACAATCGTAACTTTCACCAAGGGATTTGCATATTCCAATAACCATGAAATGGTAGCATGACCTGCTTCATGGATAGCGATTGCCTTTTTCTCATCTTTGGTGATGATTTTGTTTTTCTTTTCTAAGCCGCCTACAATTCGATCTACCGCATCAAGGAAATCTTGCTTGCCAACTTTCTTCTTTTCTTTTCGTGCAGCAATCAATGCAGCCTCATTGCATAAGTTTGCAATATCGGCCCCACTAAATCCAGGGGTTTGTTTAGCCAAAAAGTCAATGTCAAGACCTTCTTCTAATTTCAACGGTTTTAAATGTACTTGGAAGATTTCTTTACGTTCATTTAAATCAGGCATGTCCACGTAGATCTGTCGGTCGAATCGCCCTGCTCTTAATAGCGCACTATCTAGTACGTCTGCCCGGTTGGTAGCCGCTAAAATAATCACCCCACTGTTTGTACCAAAACCATCCATTTCTGTTAGTAACTGGTTCAAGGTGTTCTCGCGCTCATCGTTAGAATTGAACCCGTTATTTTTACCTCGGGCTCTACCAATCGCATCAATCTCGTCAATAAAAATGATAGACGGCGCTTTCTCTTTTGCCTGCCGGAAAAGATCCCTTACCCGCGATGCACCAACACCAACAAACATTTCCACAAAGTCAGATCCAGATAGTGAGAAGAAAGGCACTTTCGCTTCTCCCGCTACTGCTTTAGCTAATAAGGTCTTACCTGTTCCTGGAGGACCCACTAATAAGGCGCCTTTTGGAATTTTTGCCCCAATGTCCGTATATTTTTTTGGGTTCTTTAGGAATTCAACGATTTCTACAATTTCCTCCTTTGCTCCTTGCAATCCTGCAACATCTTTGAATGTTACGTTGGTAGATTTCCCTTTGTCGTACAATTGGGCTCTTGATTTTCCAATATTGAAAATTTGGCCGCCACCGCCGCCGCCACCGCCGCCTCCAGTCATTCTGCGCATTACAAAAAACCATATTAAGAATATGATTCCGAATGGTAATAAGTAAGCCAAAATGGTACCGAAATAATCGGTTTCAGTATCGCGAGCGCATTCAAATCCTCGTTCCTTTTCTAAGCTGTTTTCAAAATTCCCAAGATCTCCAATGTTTTCGAGTACGATCTCCGCTTTTTTCTGTTTTTCAAGGGATTTTTCCTTTTTCAGTTGCTTCCATATTTTAGGGTATTCTCCTTTCTTAAAGGTTTTTACCAATTCAATCCCTCTTCCATTCAACGTGAAATTAGCACGTTGATCATTGATGATGGTTATTTTCTCAACACCACTTGAATCTACCAATTCAAACAATGTTTGCTTTCGTTCAATGGTTATGCGCGACTCAGCACCATAAAATAATTGAATTGCGATAAAGGCTAATCCAGCAATGGCATAGATCCAATACACTGAAAAACCACCTTTCTTTTTATCTTCTGACATAATGTTTTAATTTAAGTTAGGGATGTCTGTTCTTATACCATCCGCCCACAAATCCTCAATTTCATAAAATCCCCGAGCGTCCTTGTAAAATACATGCGCGACCACGTCAACGTAATCAAGCAAAACCCACTCACTATTTCGTTGTCCTTCGGTATGCCATGGTTTTTCTTTCATGGTTTTTCGGGTGAAACGCATAATGGCATTGGTTATACCATCTACCTGAGTACTGGAATCACCAGAACAAATAACAAAGAAATCACATACTGCAGAACCTAAACCCCTAAGGTCTATAACCACAATATCCTTTGCTTTGTTTTCTTGCATCCCTTCAACAATACATTTGCTGAGTATTTCGGAGTGCGATATTTCTTTTTTAATCTTTGCCATTAATTTTTATACAAGGTGCAAAACTAATTCATTAATTTAAATATACCTTTGGTTTTCACTCCTACTAGCGATAAATTATGCTAAAATTTGGTAAACAGGTTTTTAAACTAAATTCGGTTGATTCTACCAACAATTATGCAGCCAATCTGCTCAAAGAGGAGATAATTGAAAATGGAGCAGTAGTAATGGCAGATTTTCAGACGAATGGCCGCGGACAACGCAGCAATGTATGGCATTCTGACCCCGGGATGAACCTTTGTGCCTCATTTGTTTATTTACCTGCCAATTTGGCATTAAACGACCTTATAACCATCAATTGGTGGGTTTCCTTGAGTGTCATCGAGTTATTAAACAAGTTTTCTGTGAAGGCCAGAATTAAATGGCCAAATGATATTTTTGTTGAGGATTTGAAAGTTGGTGGTTTACTTATTGAAACGGTAAATCAAGGAAGTCAAATTAAATCCATAATTATTGGTGTAGGAATTAATGTGAATCAACTCGATTTCAATACGATTCAAGCAACGTCCATAAAAAAAATAAGTGGAATTCATAATAATGTAGATGATATGCTCTGGTCGCTTTGCGATTCACTTTCATCAAACATGTCTTTACTTAGTCAACGTGATGTATTGAAATCAACATACGAAGCCCATTTGTTCAGAGCAGGGTTAAAACAGAAATTTTTAGTTGCTGATCACGCTGTATTTGGGGAAATCCAGGGGGTTGGCTCATCGGGTCAACTCAAGGTTCGAATCGATAATCAGGATCTATTATTTGATCACGGACAAATACAGGTTATTTTTTAAATACGTTAACAAGGTTTTCTCCCATGTCATTAAATAAGGCCGTGAGTGGTCCTTTCGCCATCATTGCTATAAATGGTGAGGCTTCTCCTTTAAACAATAATTGACCGGTGCATACTTGGTTGTTTTCCTCAACTGAAATCAACAAGTTAAAAGGGAATGGACTGTTTGTCCCGCTACTGTAGCTCACGCTGGATGCGGTCCGTTCGTTAAAAACTAAACTAATAATTATTCCCCCTTGTGCTTTGAAACTGCATTGTTTTTCATCAGCGCTAAATTCTTGAATCCGCTCAGCGGGTAGAAGTTTCTTCAAATTTTCTGGAACAGCTAAAAAGCTCAAGACGTGATCTGAACTCGAGGCTACTGTAAACTGCTTGCTTTCTATTTGCATGAATTAAGATGGCGTCCAGTTAGAGGGTAATTCGCGCCATTTTTTAAGCTGGTCAAGCTCTTCCTCTTTTATGTATTCAAGATTAACGGCTTGCTCAATCAAATGATCATAATCGGATAACACAGTAAATGGAACTTCCGCTTTGTCAAAGGCTTCCTTCGCGGTATCAAATCCGTAGGAAAATATTGCGATTAATCCTTTAACTTTCATGCCCGCATCTTTCAATGCTTGAACCCCTTGTAAACTACTGCCGCCCGTGGAAATTAAATCTTCAACTACAATTACAGTTTGTCCTGCTTCGTATGTTCCCTCAATTAAGTTACCCAATCCATGGTCTTTGACATTACTTCTAACGTAAATAAAAGGTAATCCCAATTCTTGAGCCACTAAAACACCTTGTGGGATTCCACCCGTAGCAATACCAGCAATAACATCCGGTTTGCCAAATTCTTTTTCAACTAACTCTGAAAATCGCTGGCGAATGTAGGTTCGAACCGTTGGGAACGACAAAGTTTTTCTGTTATCACAATAAATCGGAGATTTCCAACCCGAGGCCCATGTAAATGGTTGTTGAGGTTGAAGTTTAACCGCTTTAATTCGTAATAATTCTCCAGCAATGCGCAACGCGCTATCTTTGTCATAAACCATGGCGCAAAATTATATTGTTTTTACTGAAAAAAAGATCTTGCATGTTGGTAGTTATGAACATCAATCTTGTGAAATAGTTACGGATGCGGTTGATTTCCCATCCAAAAAATGGTGGAATCACATTCACGATCAGGCGAATACAGAGTTGTTTTATAACATGGATTTCAATTCATTTAAATCAAAGTTTAAATTAATTCGCGCTGCAGGAGGTATTGTGCGATGTAATAATTCACTTTTAATGATTTATCGAAATGCCATGTGGGATTTACCCAAAGGTTGGATCGAGGCGGATGAATTTCCCTTACAAGCAGCCCTGAGGGAAGTCGCAGAAGAATGCGGGCAAATGGAATTGGTTGCGGAGTCGATTACACCCATCACGACTTATCATTTGTATCCGCTTAAAGGGGAGATCGTACTCAAAGAAACGCATTGGTATCTCATGACAGCAGCGCCTCCAATTGCTTTAGTTCCGCAGCGTAAGGAAGGCATTACAGAGGCTGTATTCAAAGCGTATCCTGAGGTGGATGAATTAATGCAACAGGCCTATCCAATGATTCGGTGGATATGGGATAAGATTTCAGAATAAAGAAACAATTACCTAGTTAACTTCGAATCTCCTATATTTGTTAAAATATCGCGTATGAAATTGTTTGCTTTTTTCTTCATGTTACTTTTGTTTAGCGGGGCATTTAGCCAATCTACTTCTAAAAAGATTCTACTGTTTGACCAAGCGGAAATACAGCGAAATGATATTCCTTACGATGCAAAAGAGGTATTTGAATTTAATTTCATAAATAAAACAGGACAAGCAGTTACGATTACTAATGTCCAAACCAGTTGTGGATGTACGACAGCTGAAAAACCTGAAAATCCAATAAAGAAGAATAAGCGAGGAAAGATTAGTGTTTCATATGACACAAAACGAGTGGGTGAATTTGTGAAAACCATAACAGTTACCTCCGATAAAGCTCCTCCGGTTGTTTTAACCATTCGAGGAAATGTCCTACCTCAGAAACAATAGCAGGGAAGCATTCGCGCGTTGTTTCTCTTGGAATGATTATCTTCGCGCCAAAGTTTATACATGGAAATTCCAAAAACATTTGTTCCCGGTGAAGTAGAAAATAAGTGGTACTCCTATTGGTTATCAAAAAACTACTTTCATTCAACACCTGATGATAGAGAGGCATATACGGTTGTCATACCTCCGCCCAATGTGACCGGTGTCCTGCACATGGGACATATGTTAAACAATACAATTCAAGATGTATTGGTTCGAAGAGCACGTATGTTAGGTAAGAATGCTTGTTGGGTGCCTGGAACCGATCACGCTTCGATTGCAACAGAAGCTAAGGTAGTGCAGAAGCTCAAATTGGAAGGAATCAACAAAACCGACTTGACGCGTGAGGAATTTTTGAGGCATGCGTTCGAATGGAAAGATAAGCATGGAGGAATCATCCTTGAACAACTAAAGAAATTAGGCGCATCGTGTGATTGGGAGCGTACCCATTTTACTATGGATGCTGAGTATTCAAAATCAGTGATTGCTGTTTTTATTGATTTGTATAAAAAAGGAAGGATTTATCGTGGGGTTCGCATGGTGAATTGGGATCCGGAGGCCCTAACGGCTGTTTCTGATGAAGAGGTCTTATACAAGGAGGTGAATTCTCGGTTATATCATGTTCGTTATAAAATTGAAGGTTCAGAAGACGATTGGTTAACGATTGCAACTACGCGACCAGAGACCATTCTTGGAGATACAGCAATATGTGTTAACCCGGAGGATTTGAGGTATGCACATGCCGTTGGAAAATCCGTGATAGTTCCGATTTCCGGCCGAACAGTTCCTGTGATTGCCGATGAATATGTCGACCCAACCTTTGGTACAGGATGCCTAAAAATTACGCCTGCACATGACATTAACGATTATGAACTTGGTAAGAAATTTAACCTTCCTTCGATTGATTTGTTCAATGAGAATGGAACCTTAAATGCGCATGGCCTTCACTATGAAGGAGTAGATCGTTTCGAATGCAGAAAACGCATTGCAAGTGAACTTCAAGAAAAAGGATACCTCGTAAAAACAGAAGATTACATTAACAAAGTTGGTTTTTCTGAACGAACAAATGCTGTGATTGAACCTAAATTGTCATTGCAGTGGTTCTTATCGATGAAGGAATTAGCTGAACCCGCCCTTGTTCATGTAATGAATGACGACATCAAGTTTTTCCCAGATAAATTTAAAAATACCTATCGCCATTGGATGGAGAATGTAAAGGATTGGTGTATTTCTCGTCAATTGTGGTGGGGACATCAAATACCTGCATGGTATTTTGGACCTGGAACCAATGATTTTGTGGTGGCGGAAACCGCAGTTGAAGCAATTGAAATCTTGAAATCGAAAGGGATTGAAAAAGAAGTTTCCCAGCTCACACAAGATGAGGATGTATTAGATACATGGTTCTCTAGCTGGTTGTGGCCAATTTCTGTCTTTAACGGAATAACTCAACCCAAAAATCCTGAAATCAGTTATTATTATCCGACCAATGACTTGGTGACAGCCCCAGAAATTATGTTCTTTTGGGTGGCTCGAATGATCATTGCAGGATACGAATATCTGGGAGACCTCCCGTTTAAAAATGTCTATTACACGGGAATAGTTCGTGATAAATTAGGACGTAAAATGTCCAAATCCTTGGGTAATTCTCCCGATCCTATTGATTTAATTAATCAATTTGGTGCGGATGGTGTGCGCATGGGGATACTGATTTCTTCTCCGGCAGGAAATGACCTGCCTTTTGATACGTCACAGTGCGAGCAAGGTCGAAATTTCGCAAATAAAATTTGGAATGCGTATCGCTTGGTTTCAGGTTGGGAAGTAAGAGCGTTTGAACAACCTGTCCATTCAAAACAAGCAGTTACTTGGTTCGAATCTAAAATGAACGAGAGTTTAATTGCCATTAATTCGCATTTTGATAAGTTCAGGATTTCAGATGCCTTGATGGAAATCTATAAGTTAATATGGGATGATTTCTGCTCGTGGTATTTAGAAATGATCAAACCCGGTTATGAGCAACCTATTGATTCAAAAACGCTGGAACAAACCACCCAGTTTTTTGAAAAACTCATGCAATTGCTTCATCCGTTTATGCCATTTATTACCGAGGAACTTTGGCATGCGTTAACAGCGCGCGGTGAAAGCGAAGACATTATTATATCGAATTGGCCCTTAATTCAAACCCCTGATGCCCACGTGCTATCTTCCATGAGCGAGGTATTTGAAGTTATTTCTGGCATTAGAAATTTCCGTAAGACGCAAAACATTGCCCAAAAGGTGAAGCTTTCATTGGTGGTGGTGTCCGAAGCTTCAAATGCATTGGATGCGGTGCTTGTTAAGATGGGGAATTTGTCTGAATTGAAAAGGCAGTCTAGTAAAATTGACGGTGCTCACTGCTTTATTGTAAAAGGTATTGAATATTACATTCCTTTTGGAGAGTTAATTGACGTGGAGGGTGAGCGGAATAAGATACTTGAAGAGATTAAGTATACCAAAGGATTTCTAGCTGCAGTTCAAGGGAAATTATCAAATGAACGATTTGTGGCCGGTGCACCAGAGCAAGTGGTTGCAGTGGAGCGCCAAAAAGAAGCAGATGCCTTGCTGAAATTGGCCTTACTGGAATCTAGGTTGTCAGCGCTTAAATAAACTGAAAATCCACCCGTCGATTTTTGCGCTTTCCTTCGTCGGTTTCGTTTGAATCGACGGGATGTAATTCTCCGTTGTATTCTTCAATCATTCGATCCGTACGAATTCCATTCTTGATTAAGATGAGTTTTATTTCGTTGCTGCGCTTTTTAGATAATTCTAAATTGAATGCTTCGCTGCCGTCGCCATCCGTATTGCCTATTATTTTGATTCGTAAATCGCTGTGGCTTTTTAATATGCGGCATATGCGTTTTAAGTAATCGTTGTAACTGCTATCTACAGTAAATTCATTGTACCCAAAATATACCGGATTAAACTCGAATTGTTGTAATTCTTTGTAACGCTTTTCTTTGGCTGGAATCCCATTTTTAATGTTGTTTAACATGGATTTTGCCACACTTGGTTCTAGGATTGGAAGCTTATTTGGCTCGTAAGTCTTCAAATCTCGCTCAAGGAATAGGAGGTAGCCATGGTATGGACTTCCAGGTGCATTAAATTTTGATTCAATATATCCGCTCGAATCATTAAGCAAAAATTGAAAGTCAAATGGATATGCTATGCTTTGTTTGCTTTTTATTGTGGGGTTTTTGCCTGAGTTTAAGTTAAAGTTCTTTTTATTTTTAATCGCACCGCTCACTTCAAATTGTTGAATTGCACCAGCATCTTCAATCCGAAAGGTGCCGTTTGAAAAGTTCATTACAACTTGGTGACTAAGCAAGACAGGTATAGCTTGGTTCGAGTCTATGGAGGGGTTTGTTAAGATGCCAATCCAATTTCCACTTATTTTCTGCGCGTGAAACAATGAAAGGAATGAAATAAAAATAAGTACTAGAATAAAACTAAACCTCATAAAATGTTAAACGCAACTAAACTAATTTGGTTATTCTTTGTTATCAATTTTATGAAAATATTCGGTTTACTTTTTGTTGCGATGGGGCTGTCATTTTGCAGTACGGGCCAACGTAACGTCAATAATTCAACTAAAAACGCTACAGGGATGAACAAACATTCAATTCACGAATTTACGGTGATTTCCATTGATGGGGACAGTTTAAACTTGTCAGAATTTAAAGGCAAGAAGATGATGGTTGTAAATACAGCTTCTAAATGTGGTCTTACCCCTCAGTACAAAGAATTAGAGGCGATTTACCGTGAATTTAAAGATTCGAATTTTGTTATTATCGGCTTTCCTGCAAATAATTTCATGGCCCAAGAGCCAGGATCGGATGACGAAATTGCTGCTTTTTGTTCTAAAAATTATGGGGTAAGCTTTCCAATGATGTCTAAGATTTCTGTTAAAGGTAAAGATATGCACCCGGTGTATAAATTCTTAACAAGCTTGTCCGAAAATGGACTTGAGGACAATGAGGTTAAATGGAATTTTCAAAAGTATTTGATTGATGAAAACGGATTTTTAGTCCGTGTCATTTCACCAACAACTGCTCCAAACGATCCCGAAATCATTTCTTGGATTAAATCAAAGTAAATCGTTGAAATTTTGTTGAAAAGTTAAGGGGTTTGTCCTAGTTTACAATCCTTTTTAGCCCTAGCTTTTACGTATTTTTGTACTGTATTTTTAAATCGTTAAAAACAGTAAAAAAGAAGGTATGAGTGAAGCGGAAAATAGAGATAATTACTCAGCAGATAATATTCAAGTATTAGAAGGCTTAGAAGCTGTAAGAAAAAGGCCTGCCATGTATATTGGGGATGTGGGCCTGAAAGGGTTACATCACCTGGTGTATGAAGTGGTAGACAATTCGATTGATGAGGCTCTTGCAGGATATTGCAATAAAATTGATGTATTTATTAATGAAAACAATTCAGTTACCGTAATCGATAACGGGCGTGGTATTCCTACCGCGATGCACACCAAGGAGAAAAAGTCTGCCTTGGAGGTTGTAATGACCGTACTGCATGCCGGAGGGAAGTTCGATAAAGACACATACAAGGTTTCAGGAGGTTTACACGGGGTAGGTGTTTCATGTGTAAACGCACTCTCAACACATTTAATGGCGACTGTACGCAGGGATGGAAAGATTTTCCAGCAAGAATATAATATTGGTAAGCCCTTATATGATGTTAAAGTGGTTGGGGAATCCAAAGAAACAGGAACTGAAGTGACGTTTCAACCGGATGCTTCAATCTTTGATTACACAGAATACAATTACGATACGCTTGCTGCGCGCATGCGCGAATTAGCCTTCCTTAACAAGGGCATAACGATTACCTTATCAGATCGTCGAAATGTAGACGAGAACGGAAAAATGCACTCCGTTAGCTTTCATTCTGAAGGGGGCTTGCGTGAATTTGCCTCGTATTTAGATAGAAATCGTGAAGCGCTTATCGCTGATGTAATTTATTTCGAAGGAGAACGCGAAGGAATTCCTGTTGAAGTTGCTTTAACTTACAATACGTCGTATACAGAAAATATTCAGGCGTATGTGAACAACATTAACACACACGAAGGAGGTACACATCTTTCTGGTTTTCGTCGCGGTTTAACAAATACCCTGAAAAAATATGCAACTGACAGCGGAATGTTGGCTAAAGAGAAAATTGAAATTGATGGTGATGATTTCCGTGAGGGATTAACTGCCGTTGTTTCAGTTAAAGTGGCAGAACCGCAGTTTGAAGGTCAAACCAAAACAAAACTTGGAAACCGCGAAGTAACTGCACCTGTTTCTCAAGCAGTTTCTGAAATGTTAAGTGCGTACCTTGAAGAACATCCTACCGAAGCGCGTATGATTGTTGAAAAGGTAATACTTGCTGCCCGTGCTCGCCACGCTGCTCGTAAAGCCAGAGAGATGGTACAACGCAAGAATGTATTAACGGGAAGTGGCTTGCCAGGTAAACTCGCTGACTGTTCGGAAAAAGATCCTGCAGCCTGCGAAATTTATTTTGTTGAGGGTGATTCCGCAGGGGGAACGGCAAAACAAGGACGAGATCGTCATTTTCAGGCCATCCTACCGCTTCGTGGAAAAATCTTGAACGTAGAGAAGGCTATGCAGTATAAAATCTTTGAAAACGAAGAAATTAAGAATATTTATACCGCGCTTGGTGTTCGAATTGGTACCGAAGATGATTCAAAGGCATTGAATTTAGAGAAATTGCGTTACCACAAAATTATCATTATGTGTGATGCCGATGTCGATGGATCGCATATTGAAACCCTAATCTTGACCTTCTTCTTTAGATATATGAAAGAGTTGATTGAGCATGGATATATTTACATTGCCACACCACCACTTTATCAAGTGAAGAAAGGAACAAAATCTGAATACGCTTGGAATGAAGACATGAGAGATCGATTGATTCAAGAGTTGAAAGGTGGAGGAAGCGAGTCTTCTGTGAACGTACAACGATACAAAGGTCTTGGAGAGATGAATGCGGAACAATTATGGGAAACTACTATGAATCCTGAGTCTCGTACCCTTAGACAAGTTACCATTGAAAATGCAGCAGAGTGCGATCAGATTTTCTCCATGTTAATGGGAGATGATGTACCACCTCGCCGAGAGTTTATTGAGCGAAATGCTAAATATGCTAAGATAGATGCTTAACAAAAAAGCCCTGACGAAACCGTCAGGGCTTTTTTATGTTAAATGAATTGTTTTTATCCAACTAAGTCTTGGTATGCTGTGGCATCCATTAGACCGTCTAATTCACCCATGTCAGAAACTTGAACTTTAATCATCCAACCTGAACCGTATGGATCTTTATTTACAGCTTCTGGATTAGCTTCTAATTCACCATTAAATTCAAGAATCTCACCGCTAACAGGCATAAATAAATCTGAAACGGTCTTAACCGCTTCAACTGATCCAAATACTTCATCCTTTGATAAGGTTTCTCCAACGGTTTCGATTTCAACATAAACGATATCTCCAAGTTCGCTCTGTGCAAAATCGGTAATTCCAATGGTAGCTACATCTCCATCAATAGCTATCCACTCGTGTTCTTTGGTGTACTTTAAATTCGCAGGTATATTCATCGCTTTTGTTTTTTTACAAAAATAATATATTCAAGTGATTCAAACGGGTTAGGACTTAACTTTTGTACTTTTGCAACATGACCGGTGAACAAAATAAAGAATTAGAGCAGCGCATTCTTTCCATTAATAATTACTTAAAAATTGCTGAAAAATCGCAACAGTTAAGTGAGGAAGAGTTGCGTACACAAGACCCGAGCTTTTGGGATGACCCAAAAAAAGCGGAAGCTCAGATGAAAATTATCCGTGGGTTGAAGTATTGGGTAGAGGGATTTAAGAAAATTCAATCGGGATATGATGATTTACAAGTTTTAATTGAATTTGAAAAGGAGGGAGGAGCAACTTCGCTTGAGGTAGAAGACCAGTATCAAATGTTAGGCAGTATGGTTGAGGAGCTAGAGCTTAAAAACATGTTGTCGAATGAAGAAGATTCCTTGAGTGCTGTTATACAAATAACCGCAGGGGCAGGAGGTACGGAAAGTTGTGATTGGGCTTCAATGCTCATGCGCATGTACCTTATGTGGGCACAAAAGCAAGGGTATAAAGTAACCGAACTAAATCATCAAGAGGGCGATGTGGCTGGAATTAAAACCGTTTCTTTGGAATTTGATGGTGAATTTGCATTTGGTTATTTGAAAGGAGAAAATGGGGTGCATCGCTTAGTTCGGATTTCACCATTTGATTCCAATGCTAAACGGCATACGTCGTTTGTTTCGGTATATGTTTATCCCCTCGTGGATGATCAAATTGAAATAAACATCAACCCAGCAGATATTTCTTGGGAAACGTTCCGTTCTGGTGGTGCAGGTGGACAAAATGTAAATAAGGTAGAAACCGCAGTTCGATTACGGCATGCGCCTTCTGGAATCATTATTGAAAATTCAGAATCTCGATCTCAATTAGCGAATAAAGAAAAAGCAATGCAGTTGTTGCGGTCCCAGTTGTATGAACTTGTATTGCGAGAGCGCATGGAGAAACGAAGTGAGATTGAAGCGGGCAAAAAGAAAATTGAATGGGGTTCACAAATTCGAAATTATGTGATGCATCCCTATAAATTGGTTAAGGATGTTCGTACCGGTATAGAAACCTCCGATGTGGAAGGCGTTATGAATGGAGAATTGGATGAATTCTTAAAAGCCTTTTTAATGCAATATGGGGGTTAAAGAAAGGGTACAATTTGCTCTAGTCCGATACCTCTTGATCCTTTAATTAAAATTAACGCATCTGTGTACGTTGATAGTATGCCTGATGAAACAAGGCACTGCGTATCTTGAAAGTGTGTGGGAGCTGTTGTGATCCGTTCAAATTCCTTCCCAACCGTTATAACAGGTATAGCTAATTCAGCGCATGCGTCAACGATCGCTTTATGCTCTTCTTCAGAAACAGTCCCTAATTCCAACATGTCCCCAAGTATTGCGACTTTTTGATCGTGACTTGTTTGAGAAAAAGATGTTAAGGCAGCCTTCATGCTGGAAGGATTCGCATTATAGCAATCTAAAATTAACGTATTTCGTTTCGTTTGGAGCACTTGAGACCGATTGTTCGAAGGAATATAATTTTCCAGTCCCTTTTGTATCGATTGCGCCGAGATTTTAAAATAGCTACCGATACATACGGCTGCAAGGAAATTGTATAGGTTATATGCGCCGATTAAATGCGTTGTAATTTCAGCGGAAATAACATCTTCAATGCTGTATTGAAATGAAACATACGGTGTTAAGCCTGTAATATTTCCTCTGCAAAAAGAAGGGTTTTCTACACTGTAATCAATGGTCTTGGTTTGCGGTAATTGTTGGCTTAAGATGTGATCATCACCATTATAAAAAATAGTTCCTTGATGTGCATTTATTGATCGATAAAGTGCCAGTTTGGTGGTTAAAACTCCTTCAAAATTACCAAATCCTTCCAAGTGTGCACGGCCAATATTCGTAATGATGCCATGTGTGGGTTCCGTGATGCTACACAGTTCTTCAATGTCACCCGGTTTATTTGCGCCCATTTCAATGATCGCAATTTCATGGGTAGTATTCAGGCGAAGTAGGGTAAGGGGTACGCCAATGTGATTATTTAAATTCCCTTTCGTGCATAGCACATTACGTTCGATTTCAAGCACGGCATTAATTAGCTCTTTAGTAGTTGTTTTGCCGTTACTACCAGTGATCCCTAGGATTGGAATATTAAATTTATTTCTGTGATGATTAGCTAGCTTTTGCAAAAACAACAGGGTATCGGCTACAAAAAAGATGTTGAAACCGTTACACTTAGATTGGTCAGAACTTATTACATACCTTGCCCCTTGCGTTATTGCTTCTTCAGCAAACTCATTGGCATCGTAGCGATCTCCTTTAAGACATATGAAGAGGTTGCCTTTTGCAATCGTTCGAGTATCTGTGGAGACCCCCGAACATTCATAGAATAAATTGAAATATTGTTCCATAAAAAAGTCCCGCTAATGCGGGACTCAAAGATAATTAAAGTTACGAATGTTAATTCCGTTTTCTCTTTTTGTAATTTAAATTGGGTTGTCCTCCTAAGCGATCCATGGCACATCGGAAGCCAATGGTTGCACTGGATTTATCTTCATCTAGGAATCTACGATTTCCAGCAGACAACCAATACGCTCTATCAGCCCAAGAACCTCCCTTGTATACTTTAGAACGATCTGAAATTAGCGTAGTTGGCCATCCAGAAGAATTCGAAGTAATTCGGTCGTTATTCAAATCCCAATTTTCATGTTGAGATTGATAAACTGTATTCTTTGCACTTAAACGACCAGAGTTGATATCATCTTTACGTTTCGTATTGTTGTAATAGATAGAAGATTCGAGGTCTCCGTCCAAATAATCGATGTAATCATCTTTTCGATAGTTTAAACGACCAATGTTCTCCTCTTCTGTAACGTTTCTCCAACGTTGCTTACCACGACTTTCAATCGTATATTCAGATAATCCGTTGCGCAGGTTTAACAACCATGTGGTGATGGTAGGGTCTTGATCATAATTAGGAAATTTCTTTTGTAAGTACGTTGTATCCTTTCCAAAACCAGCTCCAAAAACCGATCTCCAGCCTGCTTCTTCACCGATCATCATGAAAATACCCATTAATAATTCTTTTTTATTCAGTTCTGTTGATGCTTCGGCATCAGGAATAGTTGAAATTATTTGTGGAGATCTTATGTCAGAATTAACAATTACAGTTGAGGTTTTACTTCCAAATAATACGGACTCGATGTAAGCAGAGGATTTAATAGTATTACCCTTGTTATATAGGTAAATCGCTGTGTCAAGAAGTGAATTAAGGTCATCTAAAACTTCCATTTGAGCTTTATCTTGCGAGGTCAACTGTTTTCCATTGGTTGTGTAGTATTTGCTTGGACTATTGAATTGATATTTTCTCATGTCCTGACGCGAATTTATACCGGCTTTTTGTTCTAGACTATTAACATATGGCTTTTCGGTTTTATCTTTCACAATTATATAATCGGTAAGAGATTCACTAACAGTTTGATTTAAACTGTTAGTTACGGATAAGGAAAGTGTGTATTTACCCGGATAACGGAATTTTACCCAGGCGGTATCCGAGAATTCAGATGATTTACCAGTAAGGGTATCTGTAACAAATTCTCCACCGGTAATTTTCCATTGCCATTTTGTGGGTGTACCTGCACCGTTATATTTACTTACAATTTTGATTGAATCCTTTGTGTCGTTGTACGTAACAACACTATTATCAGCAGAAATAAATAGAGGAGCTGAATTTACAGCTTTAGACCTTCTATCCATTTCTTTTTGCTCATTGTAGCTTTCAGAATACTTATTATTCAAATTCAATTCAATATTTCCATGACGTGCATACAATACGCGCGCATACTCGTTTACGAATTCTTTCATGCCATGAACATCATAAATGTTGTCCTTCGTTTTAACATATTTGTCGTGAAGTCCGTCCGGAACCATAAGTGGTGTTTGGTATACGTTACCACGGAAAGGCATAAACCCATCGGCTAAATCACTTGTGGTTGGACGATATGTATCCATAACCCACTCAGAAACGTTACCCGCCATGTTGTATAAACCAAAGTCATTTGGCCAATACGCATCAACATAAGTTGTTGCATCCGCTCCATCATTTAAAGCGCCAGAAACCCCCATATTGTCACCCGTTCCACGTACGAAATTAGCTTGAATCGTACCTTGGAATTGCTCTTCATCATACCGAACATAATGTCCATCCCATGGGTAAATTCTTCGTTCGTCAATGTTTTCAGAGTTCGGATCTAAGTTACCAAGCAAGCCTAGTGCAGCATATTCCCATTCAGCTTCTGTGGGTAGACGGTACTTTGGAAGAAGTATACCATCTTCCATACGCACTAAACGTTTTCCTTGGTAATAGTTATCCTCGTCGTTTACAGCATAAACAGGATCATAATTGTTCAGCATGTAAGGGTCCCTAGGATATGTTTTGCCATCACCCTTATTACCTGGAGAGGCCCCATCGGTGAGTGTATATCCTGTTCCTCGGTATTTATAGTTTAACGGTTCATTCCCATCCTTCGCTAATTTTCCTGATTCAATGTTGTATTGTCCGGCTAAATAGCTTTCCGTATTAAACATGTTTTCTGGCGCATTTTGGGCTTTATCTACATCCTTTTTGCTCGTTTGTGGGCCCAATGCACCCAAATCACCACCGTCTTCCGCCTTATCAGCAAAATGCCATTTAATTATCCCTTGCTCCACAAGAATATATTCGTTAACACGGTCTGTTCTCCATTTACAAAAATCATTGGCTTGAATCCAAGAAACACCAACTACTGGGTAATCGCGGTATGCAGGGTAACGGAAATAATATTCAACAAATTTCTCGCGGTAAGAAAGTGGATCTCTCCAACACAACGTATCCGGAAGCGCTTTCTTGTAAATGTGCGGGTAGGTTTTGTAATATACGCGTTTCATCCAATATACATATTCTAACCAATGGAAATTAGTTACCTCTGTACGATCCATGTAAAAGGAAGATACGGTAAAGCGGTTTGGACGGTTATTGTTATCGTCGAAAACGTCTTCTTCCGTTCTACCCATCGTGAAGGTTCCACCTTCAATCATTACTAATCCAGGACCAGTACGTTGTTCTTCAAAGTCAGCTTTCTCAAAACCACCGTTGTTAATGTTGTTATATTCCCATCCGGTTGAAGTAGAAGTCTCTTTTTGACAACTCGCCAATAATCCCGCTGCAAACAAGGCATAAGAGATTTTTGTAATTATTGAACGTTTCATATGTATGCTAATTTGGCTCAATTTAAATTCAATTTTATCTAAACGTTACACTTAAAATGAAGGGCAACTAATTTTTCTAAAGTTTTTAGGTTTCCTTCTACACTTAATATCCATTTGGAATGAAACTTCGTGGGATCCACCCGTAAGTCCATTCCCTAATCTAGAGACTGTCAAATCATAACTGTACCCGAGACGAAATTTATCTGCCTTAACTCCTACAATAAATACCATTGCATCTCTATTGCGGTACCATACGCCTATATTTAAACGTTCATAATTCAGGTAACCCCCAATGTTAAGTTCTTGGAAACCATTCTGATATTGATAAATCACAGCAGGCTTAATGGTGGTTCCATCTGTGTAACGACCTCTTCTTCCGATTGGAATGGTTCCGCCCATGTGAGCCGTGATACGCATTGGAAGCTTACTTGTACCTAAAATCATGGATTCATCCGGTTGATTGATGTGATGCATTGCAACTCCGCCATAAAAATACTTTGTGAAAATAACTGCACCTGCACTTGCGTCAAAAAGACCTCTGCGACCACCTCTCGGTACATCACCTGTTTGGTAAATAAACCCTCTTCGTGGGTCAATCATATCACCAAAGGTTAGTTTTTCCCAATCCAAATATTTCTGAATGTATGCGGCACGAACTCCAAAATTAAAAGATACCTTACGATTTATTTTTAGATTGTATGAATAAATCCCACCCAGCATCGTGGTAGAGATTGTTCCTTCCGCTTGCTGATCGTACATTGCGATAATACCAACTCCCCCTTTAATGTCCTTTACATATGAATCAAAAGCAGCAGAATACGTGGTGTAGTTACCAGTAAGTTGTGGCCATTCATTGCGGTAGTTTAATGAAACACGCGGGCATCCTGTGGTTCCAGCTAAAGCAGGATTCAAATACAGTGGATTCGAATAAAACTGTGTAAAGGTTGGATCCTGGGCCAAAGAGGTTTGTGCGAAAAACACCAAGCACAGTAATGTGAATAGCTTACCCACATTTATAAATAAGAATTGACTTACACGGTTTATCACGAGCGCTTCTACGGGTTTAAGTTAACTTGGTTACAAATATCGTAAATATTTTCAAATAATTAAAACACCTTTCCGTTTTTGATGTTTCCGACTATTTTTGCACTATGAAGTACCCGAGCATCTTGTTTTTTTTTGTGTGTTTTCTGTGGAGTTCATTGGAAGCGCAGACCATTGAAATATCCTTACCTTGGAAAGCTTCGGTTCCCGTAACATTAAGTGAATCAAATTATTTAGTTCCATCGCTCGGCACTGAATTGCCGACGGATGGCATTCCTAGATATCTTTTCAGGCAGGAACTAAAGTCAGTGAATTTTTCTTCAATACTCAGCGCAATGGTTGCTATTGACGCTACTTTGGATGAAAGCACATATTTAAATGCGATTGGCTTTCGTCCCTCCGATTCATTAAGCTACTCACTCAAAGTAACGCGAGCTGGCGAAAAAGCGATGTTGAGTTTTTCATGTTTTCCATTCTTCTTTGAAAATGGAATGCTGAAAAAGTTACTATCTGTTTCGGTAAGCTTAAACCCCAAAGCCCCTCCATCGATTAATAAAGACTTTGCTGCTACTTCTGTTTTGGATCAAGGTGAATGGTATAAAATTGCAATAACATCCGATGGGATTCATAAAATAGATAAGACCTTGTTAACTGCGCTTGGAATTAATACGATCGGTTTGAATCCTAACCACATTCATGTATTCGGTAACGGAGAAGGAAGTTTGCCAGAATTAAATTCGACACCCTATACCGATGACTTAGCGCAAAATTCGATTGCTTTGTTTGGTGCGCAGGATGCTTCATTTGATGATGGAGACTATATACTCTTTTATGGAATGGGGCCGCATCAATGGTATGCCAATGGTTCGGCAGAATTCGAACAACGTAGAAATCCGTATTCAGACAAATCCTATTATTTCATTCACATTAATTCCTCCCTTCCAGCGAAGCTTATTAATGAGGTAGATTATTCGACGGGTGTAGAAAGTTTGACCTATACCAGTTACGATTACAGAGATGTTTATGAGAATGATTTAGTTTCATTAGTTGGTGGAGGGAAGCGATGGTATGGGGAATTGTTTGATATTGAATTGTCAAGGACATTCACATTCTCTGTTCCTGCAATCGAAGCATCAACTCCCGCACGTTTTCGTGTGGCACTCGCTTCAAATGCGCTAACATCTTCAGGGACAGCCCAGAAGTATTCCGTTAATGGAACCCAGGTTTTTCAAACAACCCTTCCAGTTGCGCCCTATGATTACAACCGTTCAGTCGTTAATTTTACCGCCACTAATCCAAGTGCGGCACTGAATTTATCCCTTACGGTAAATCGAAACAATGCGACAACGTTAACCTATTTGGATCGAATTTTATTGAATGCCCGACGGAATTTAACATTTAGCGGCGCCCAGTTTGGATTTCGTAACTTAACTACCCCTGACTCGTCTATTTTAGTTAAGTATCAATTAAGCAATTTTAATGCATCCGGCTTTGTTTGGGACCTTTCTGTTCCTCACGCACCACGTAAAGTAAAAGGAACACTCAACGGTAGTGTTTTTAATTTTTGGTGCGAAAAATATTACCGTGAATTTGTGGCTTCCAATGGAAGTGGTTTTCTTACTCCTTCCGCTGTCGGTGGAATCAATAATCAAAATTTACACGGATTAAGTCAAGCGGATTATCTAATCGTTACTCCTGCATCCTTCATTAACCAAGCCGAGCGTTTAGCAAATTTACATCGTTCGGAAGGACTGGATGTACATGTCGTTCTAATCGACCAAGTTTACAACGAATTCAGTTCAGGCGCTCAGGACCCAACAGCCATAAGAAAAATGGCTAAAATGTTTCATGATCGCTCCCTCCAAAACGGATCAAAAATGATTAAATATTTGTGTTTATTCGGTGATGGAACGTATGATCCAAAAGACCGAATTGACAACAACAACAATTTTATTGTTACGTATCAAGTGGATAACAGTGAAAATCATATTTCGGCATTAGTAACCGATGATTATTTCGGGATGTTAGATGATAACGAAGCAATTTATGATTCTGATTTAATTGATATCGGAGTGGGTCGTTTGTTGATTAGCGATGCCACCCAAGCTAAACAACAAGTTGATAAAATCGAACATTACATGAAGAATGGATCCCAACTGTTCCAATCGGCGAATGCAAACTGTTGTTTAGATGATAATTCTGCATTAACCTTTGGAGATTGGCGAACCAAGGTGGTTCAAATTGCTGATGATGAGGAGAACGGATATTTTATTAAAAACGATACGGAACCTCAATATGAAATCCTTAAAGCCAATCACCGTGAGCTAAATGTAGATAAGCTTTATATGGATGCTTACACACAACAAACCTCTGCGGGTGGTCAACGTTATCCAGATGTCTTTGATGCGATTACAGACCGTATAAATCGCGGCACCTTAGTCATGAATTATGTAGGGCATGGTGGTGAGGTTGGGCTCGCAGAAGAGCGTGTGGTGACGATTCCTCAAATTCAATCATGGAAAAATATTAATGCCTTAACCCTGTTTGTTTCCGCGACGTGCGAGTTTACAAAATATGATGATCCTTCGCGAATCTCTGCCGGGGAATGGATGTCGCTCAATCCGAATGGAGGTGCGATTGCTTTAATGACCACCACGCGCTCCGTATTCTTTGGTGTGAATTCAAGTGTAGGCTTAGCATTTTATAATAATGCATTTGTTCGGGACGCTAATGGGAATCCCAGAACCTTTGGAGAGATTGTAGAGCAAACCAAGAATGTTGCACTTTCCTCAGACAACAAGCGCAGTTTTACCCTCATAGGTGATCCCGCCTTACGATTAGCCCTCCCTAGACTTGGAGTTGTTACTGACAGTATCAATGGGAAAGACTATATCTCTTTGGATACCTTAAGTGCCTTGAGTAAGGTTACCGTTAAAGGACACATTGTAGATGTGAATAACACCTTGGTGACTTCCTTTAATGGAACAATAATTCCCTCGGTTTTTGATAAAATTAAAAACAATCAAACCTTGGCGCAGGATCCCGGATCGCCCGTATTAGATTTTGAATTGCAGCGAAATGTGCTTTACAAAGGAAAAGCGAGTGTTAATAATGGATATTTTGAGTTTAGCTTTATCGTCCCGAAAGATATTGCATTAAACTTTGGGCGGGGTAAACTCAGTTATTATGCCTTTTCAAATCAAACCGATGCCATTGGCTTGGACACAACATTTATTATTGGGGGGATTGACCCAAATGGCCTTATTGATTCCATTGGACCTGAAATTTCAGCATACCTAAATGATGAGCAATTTATAGACGGCGGCATAAGCAATGAAGAACCTGTATTGTTCATTAAATTATTTGACGAGAGCGGAATTAACAC
>Ga0315899_10001778_pt1 | contig 24361 bp, 21 predicted proteins | sample LakEriMetagenome_2_FD_203518 | JGI IMG/M metagenome (GOLD analysis project Ga0315899, IMG submission 203518) | Freshwater fungal communities from buoy surface, Lake Erie, Ohio, United States - Buoy 4 MA112 | ecosystem: Environmental > Aquatic > Freshwater > Lake | place: USA: Lake Erie, Ohio... | reverse complement strand
GGTGCCGGAAAATTATTAATAAGTATCGGCGCTGTTGAGTTTCTTCGGATGTTGGCAATGATGGATTTCACATTCTGGATAACCCGGATCATTATCTCCTCCCGCTCTTCTTTAGAAAGTTTAATGAAAGAATACACTATTGACGGAGCTAGAAGCTCAAACCATTGTGCAACGATTATTAATTTAGGATCAAAAGAATACAACTCACTGGTCGGATTCATCGCATCATTAACTATCGTATCAAAATTGCCAATGTAAAATTCAGTATTAAAACCAGATAAGTAAAATTCTCCTTTTAATACCGGGATTAATGGTTCAACGGTAAAATTTCTCAACACTGCAACACGGAAGGTTTTGGTACTGGCAATGCTGCACAGTGCATCCACCTCATTGCTAAGCTGCACGTAACCTAAATATGTTGGATTTTTCTCAACTTCGAAACCAAGCTTATCCAAATTAGAAGTCATTGGTTTAAGAATGCTTTAATAATGCACAATAGTTCAATGTAACCAATTCCTCTGCCCATCGCTCTTGGGGGATGTCATCAGAAGGCAACACCAATTCTGACTCTATTCTAAAGCCCGTTTCTGCAAGCAAATCTCTGATTTCCTGGTCATCATGGAAATGATATACGTGATCTAAAGCAGGTGAATTAGCAGCAGTCGACATGTAAATTGACCCGTTAGGCTTCAATAATTCTTTTGCTCTACGCATAAAACCGTATGCATCATTTACATGCTCCAGCACTTCACCCATAATTATGAAATCATACTTCTCAGAAAGAGCCACAGTAAAGTAATCCCCATGTACGAAAGTGATATTGGAGCGATCTACATTGAAAGCACCAAGCAGTTCATTTGCGGTCTTTATAGAAGTTTCACTAATATCAACTAGAGTTGCAAGAATACCAGGATAATTTGCCAGCATTGTAGAAGTGAAAAGTCCGTGTCCGACACCCACTTCCAAATATGATTTGGTATCCTTTGAAGGCAAGTTGTTTTTAAAGAACTGATATAATTTATAATGATTCGGCCAGAATAAATAAGATATAAGCAATCCCACCATGTAATAACGCATTACAAGGGGCTCGCTGTAGACCTCTTCATTCGCAATGCTGGCGTCGTTGATTCTGTATACACCAGTTTTACGGAACCGGATCTGCTCTTTAAGAAAGTCCATACACATTTTGTTGTATGACCGGGCAGCCTCAATTCTTTCTTCATCATTCTGCAAAAAATCATGAACAATGATTTTGCTTAATTTTTCAGCAAACTGGAAGTATTCTTCATCCTGCTTCTCTACAAAAGCTAAAATCTTCTTTTTTTGCAGCGGATTGGTTTTTGAAACCAGATCAATAATCTTTAAAAGATCAGTGGAGTTTTGAAGTTTATTACCTGAAGTGTCAATAGTCGATTCATTCATGTCTCTCGGTTGTCAATTATGAGTTAAAATTATATTTATTAGCCAAAATTTGAAGGATTTTTTTGCCATTATTATTCCTATCAAGTAAAACTTCAGATTTTAATAAAATCTCCTTTCGATAGGCTTCATTTTCTACAAATGATTCCAAAGCGCTTTTAATCGATTCATGTGTAATACTTTCGTACATCCCAAGCGCGTCACACAGGCCTTCGGAAGCAAGAAAGCGCGTGTATTTATCTTGCGCATCATTAAGAGAGATGACAATATATGGTGTTTTAAGATATAAAAGCTCCCACATACTGTAACCACCGGCAGTGATAGCAACATCAGCCTCTAGCATTTCAGTTGATATATAAGGATGATATTTAATGATGTTAATATCAAAGCTTGCTGTTCTTTTCAATTCAAGAATCTCATCAGTCAGCACCCCCATTTTCCCAAGAATGATAGTAGCTCGTGAAAACACTCCCTCTAATTCGGAAATAGCCTTAACAATTTTTGTGTTGATTCCATCTATTATTGCTGATCCAGCACCGAGACAAACCAACAATTTAAGAGAACCTTTCTTTTCTGGCTTCTTATGGTCAATATCGATCTGCCGGAATTCTCTTCGCAACAATAGGTATCGAAGACCGGCAAGTTTAATTGTAGAGGAAGAAATCTCATGGTCAAAAAATTCTGAGCCATGGTTCTGATTAATCAATACATCTGCAACGCATCTTTGTCTTGGAAGGTCGTCAACCCGAACAAGACGGAAGCCTTTGGATTTTAATCCTTGTTCATACCCGACGGTAAAATGATACCCATCTAATATGATCCAATTAGGCTGCAGCTCATCTGCCAATGTCAGCAGACCTTCAAGGTCTGATTGTTCTGTATTCTCCTTTTTATCTGAAATTAGATGTAGTATAAATGAACTATCGAGGAGGGATTTAATCACATCCACTTGGTAGGGTATGCATGCAAAATGAATTTCGTAACCGTTATCAAAAAGAAACTGGCCCAGGCCTATCATTCTCATAAAATGGCCCCCTCCTATCCGTTCCGAAATATCAACCCTGATAATAACCCTCTTTATATCAACCGCGTTATGAACCAAACCAGAGAAGATTAAAGAATTTTCCTGAAAACAGCCATAGCCTTATCGCCAATTAAATATTTTTCATATCCTTCTTTCAAAGCAAGTTTATAAACTTCCATTACTTCTTCAAAAGCTTTACAGAAGTAAAAAAGGTCATCTTCGGTATGCGAATAGCAAATTATGAATACCCCCTGAAACATAACTCCCCTTTTTATCATTTCTTGCATTACTAATGTCCTAAGCCCTGCGCAGGCTTCGCCATTAGTATCTTTAAACCCAAACGCAGGCATCCATGTCGAAGAAATAATCTGTATAAATTGGCCCAGATCATGTTTGTCTATTAAATGCTGGCAAATTTCTATGATTCTAAATCCATAATTGTTGATATAAGCAACAATATCATTTTTTTTGAATTCTTTAAGAGTCGCTACTGACGCTGCCATGGCGTGTGTCTCCCCGCCATGTGTGGTTGATATCAAAAATACTTTTTCTTCACCTTTATTTTTAATCCCCCCCAAGTCCATCACATCTTTTTTTCCGGTTAGTGCACAAAAAGAAAAGCCATTTGCTATGCCCTTACCCCAGGTAGCCATGTCAGGTTCAATACCAAATTTTGCTATTGAACCTGGAAATCCTGTCTTTAACCCAGTTATCATCTCATCTACTACAAAAAGCGCTCCATTTGAATGAGTGAGCTCGATAGCTTGTTTTAAAAAATCACCCGGACCATTATTACAAGTACACATACTACACATATTTTTCTCTGGCTCTGTAATCACGCAAGCTATCTGACCCGGATACTGTTCAAATAATAGCTTCAGCGAATTAATATCACAAGATTTAAACGTTACGGACAAAGCTGCGAATTCCTCAGGTACTCCTTTATTACAAGGAGTTTTGCCGATAAACCAATCGTCATAGCTATAAAATGGATGATCACCGGGAAACGCTACTAATTTTCTACCCGTTTTAGCCCTCGCAAGTTTAACGGCTGCAGTTGTTACCGCAGATCCATTTTTTGCAAATTTTACTCTATCATGCTGAGGAATAAGCTCCAAAAAAGTTTCCGCCATTTCTTTTTCCAATACTGATGGTCTCTGAAAATTGACTCCTTTTACAAGTTCATTTCTTACCGCATCGAGCACTGGTTCGTAAGCATGTCCCAGACTTACACTGGAAAGTCCCATAGAGCAATCCAAAAACTCATTACCATCAATATCCCAAATGTGCGATCCTTTACCGTGTGAAATTGCAGCTGGGGATAGAACTGGAAACTGGTCATCACCTTTAGAATAGGTGTGCGCTCCGCCCGGAATAAGGGAGTGGATTTGCCTGCGATAATCGTCAGATTCTTTGAAATTTGTTACTTTTCTAAGTACTATTTCTTTAAATTTTCCTAGCATAAAACCTTCGTTACGCATAATTTTTTGATTAGGATAGAATAATTGTGGCTGTTCTGATTTAAGTTTTAATACCTGCAGCCAACTAAAGTCGACTTGAGGCAAGAAATGATTATATATATTTTCAATAACTTCGAAATCTTCCTGTTGATCAACCGTCCATCTTTCCGATGAATGGTCTTCGTGATAGGGCAAATTTCCAATTTTGAAGAGGCCTGATCGAACAATAAACCCGGTAACATGTTCTCTTTCAATGGGTTTTTCCGCTTGTTCAGCTGCAAGTTTTAATGCATTTATAGTAAAGATTTCCGTGTCCAATCCGTCAGGGTAAGTTGGCGGTAGAGCATTTGCCATGTAATCTAGATCACCTCTTTTCAGAAACTCCGTAATCAATTCATCAACCAGCACCGGATCAATTAACGGGCAGTCGGCTGTTATCCTAATAACGATATCAGCGCCGTGAATTGTTGCAGCCTTGTAAAAACGATCAAGGACATCATCTTCGCTTCCTTGAAAAACGTTAAAGCCTATATTCCTTACGTGGTCAACGAGAACCTGATTTGCTGGTTCCAGAGAAGTAGCCACAACGATTTCGTTAACTAGACCGGCCTTAGATAATCGCTTGAGAAGCAATTCGATCATCGGTATGCCTTGAATCGGCTTCATTACCTTATTTGGAAGCCTTGTAGAACCCATACGGGCCTGTACTAATGCAACAATACGCATGTCGTCAGAGAATATGTAGATTAATTATTTTCAAATAGCGTTTTTGTTTCATATAAATGAGCTATTTGGACAGGCAATACCTTATTCCAGTCTTTATTGCCCTGCAGATTCAATCTTAGGATAATACAGATACGGCGCATAATTTCTGCTAAAGCGAGATCAGAGAAATTTTCGACCCATGAGTCGTCTATTTGAAGTTTAGACTTTATATCCTGAATATAATTCTGGCCAATTTTATTGGCCGAATTCAAATCGCCACTGATACACACTGCCTGACGACATTGTTTGAGACCAGCAAAAGCTATGGCATACCCAACAGGCATCACTTTACATGCTTCAAAGTCCAGAACTGCTGAAACTTCCGATCCGTTAAAGATTAGATTGTGAGGATGCAAATCAAAGTGAACTGCCATCGAAGGGCCAGCATTTATTCTATTCTTTTTTAACCGGACCCAAACATTCATGATATCATTCCAGGAATTTTCAAGTGTTGCCGTATATTCAAGTCCAAAAAAACTTTCCCAGTCATTTCGCTTTAGATCAGTCGCGGTTAGCGTGTCATTATCTTCGTCAGTTAAATGCTTAGGGCCTGCCTCCGGCATGAGTTCAGCCGGCAAGTTCGATAAGGTGTTAGCTAATCGGGCAGTCATCAGGGCTGCATTATTTATTTCGGAATCCTTTCCACTGAAATAATTACCGCTGAAATACGGATAGCAACTCCAATTGTAACCACCCTGGTTTAGAAGCAAGCTCCCATCAGTAAACTTAATAGGTCTGGGCACTTTCATTCCAGCGCTTTCAAGCCATTCCATTGTATTAAGAATGCGCTCCAGTTGTTTTTGCTCACTGGCTTGCGACCATCTCTTTATAATAACACTTTTGTTATTATCGGTTAATTTGAAATTATTAGAATTTATTTCTAAGCCGCCGGCGTATTCAACAAGGGTTTTCTTCCCAAAATCTTCCGGAAGATATTTAGTTAAAGATCCAAGACTTTTTATCGAACCTGCAGTCCATTTAGGAATCGGGTCGGAAAAAATATCCGGACTAAAGCTAGTGACCATCAAAACGATTTTAACAACCCACCATCAACTGCCAGACTAACACCTGTAATGTACCCGCCACGTTCTGATGTCAGAAATAAAATTGTATCAGCTATCTCCGCAGGACTAGCAAACCGTTTGGCGGGTATGCTCATCTGGCTTTCATTCAATAACTCATCGTAACTTCTATTCTCTCTCTCACCACGGGCTACGATCAGGCTTTCAAGCCTTTCAGTTAATACCCCACCGGGACAAATCACATTTGCGGATATATTGTATTGTGCCAGTTCAGTGGAGATTGCTTTTGTGAAAGCCCCGACTCCAGCCCGGGCTGTCGAAGAAAGTACCATCACCGGTGCTGGTTCCTTTGCGGCTGTGGAAGTGATTGAAATAATACGTCCCCATTTATTGCTGATCATTAATGGCGTAACAGCCTGGCAAAAACGAACAACGCTCATAAGATTGGTTTGCATTGCTGCTTCCCACACATTCGCATTGTGCTCCATAAATGTCCCCATCGGAGGTCCACCGGCATTATTAATTAAAATGTCGGCTCGTCCCCAAAGATCTTTAACCTTGTTCACAACTTTAGCAGCTAAGTCTGGATCCGAAACATCACCTGCTACGAAATCTACAATTCCACCTTCTTTACGAAAAGCTACGGCATGATTTTGCAATAATGTTTCGTCCCTCGATACCATCATAACTTTTACCCCTTCGCTGATATAGGCTTTGCTTATAGCTAAACCCATCCCTTTACTGGCACCTGTTACTATCGCAACTTTATCTTTTAGTCCAAAATCCATATTTATTATTTTTAACTATCCTAAAAATCCTGTACTCTCACATTCGTCAACGAGCCGGCTTAAATATGGGAATACAGAAGGGAGATCTCTAGCAGCCATCGGTAAAATGTGGGTCCTGATCTCAGCAAGATATTTCTCTCGCGTGATCTCATCAGGATTGAGTCCTAGAACAAATAAATTATCGAGCTTATCCAATATTTTAACAACCCTGCATGAAAGGGGATTTGAATTTATCCCATCATAATAATCCTCTTTATAAGCCAAATCCCATTGACGATTACGGTCGACAGTTAAAGCTAATATTTGATTGCTTATGCTTTCATTAAAAACTGACGCAAGAACTTCAGGCGGCATGTCAGAAAGCTCGAAAACATTATGAAGTAAGCCCACAATACCAAAATCAATATTTTCTCGCTCTTCGCATAACAACGCAAACGCTGCGGTACGCATGGGATGCATAAAATAAATCTCGCTTGACATTCCCATATGCCTGTATTCAATTTTATTCGCAAAATCAAAGGCTGAGCTAAGCAATCCGAGATCTTCCTTGTCCTGAATTGAATTAAGGGCTCTCTTCCAAAGAGCGATTGCATTCGGATCTGCGATTGTCCTTCCATCGAGCCTAAATTGCCGTTCTGTTTTAATGTCTTTTAAATAATCAGGTGTATTCATTTTAGAAATCTAGCCAGGAAAGGGGATTAATCAACTTAATATCATTACTGCTGATATCATCAGGTATAAACGGACTCTCGCCTTTGGATGCAGCTATGATTTCTTCCAAATGCTTGGCGTTATCGATGCCTACAACAACATTTGATATCTCGCTAAATGATAAAACGAACCTGATACATGCTTGTAAAGCGGTGAGCCCACTATTTTCTAACCATTGATCATATTTTGAAAGAACAGCATTCCAAGGGTCGAATTTCTGGAGCCTTTTTGAGGCTTCAACTAATAACAACCCCTGCAGGAATACAGATCTTGCGTGCACTTCAACGCCCGCTTCCGAGAGTTTTGATAGCCAGCCCGATTCCACTAACCTTCGGTCTAAAATACTAAACGGTGCCTGAACTATATCAAGTTCATAGATATTGTCTATAACCTCCAATTCTGAAGGTTCGTAAATTGAAATACCGATATTATCTACCTTACCATCATCTTTTAATTTTTGCAAGTCTTTTATTAGGCACTTACCATCCTTCCCCAAGAGCTGTGATGGTCTGTGTAATAAAAGTCCGTATAATTTAGATGATTTCAAACGTTCAAGAGATGCATCTAAAGTGTCCTCTAACCAGGAAGAAGAATATTCCCCCTCGGGAAATTCAGGAAGTTTGGTTATGATATTAAAATTACCACCTGAATGTAAACCGATCTTCTTCTCAGCGTCACCATAGGCAATAGCTGTATCTATAACGTTAATTCCAGCTTCATTTGCTAAAGTGAAAATCCTTTTTATTTCATCATCCAAGGGAACGCCCGAGGTGTTATTGATACCGTAGGGTAATCCTAGCTGAACAGTACCTAAAGAAAGCTTCATTGCTAATAGGTATATTTTGGATTGAATAATGCCATTCTTAACGAGTTATGATATTGAGAATTATACACCAGATGATTTCTGTGTAAACCCTCAATAATAAACCCTAATTTTTTGTATAAATTAACAGCAGAAACGTTCTCTTCAACTACTCCGAGGTTGAGTTTTCTTATATTCAAAGTATCGCAACAATAATCTATTACTAATCTAGAGGCTTCAAAAGCATAACCTTTACCCCATTCACTTTTTTCACCCATCATAATGCCATATTCCCCCAAGCCATGAATAGGATTTATCGGATCAATTTTAATATTTCCGATATGTTTATCTGATTCTCGTATAACTATTCCCCAAAATAGAATATTTTTTTCTTCTGCATCCGCTAGATAATCCCTGAGCTTCTCGATCGTATAATCACCTCTCGTTTCCAGATATTTATACACTTCGGGATCATTCATCCAATCAACATACTTTTGCGTGCAGAATGAAAGATTTAAAGGTCGAAGTTCCAAACGATCACTATGTAATATGGGAGGTTTCAAGGATTTTACTTACCGTCGATTTACTAGGATATCAGTTCTTTAAGAGTTGCTATGACCAGATCTTGCTGATCATCAGTAAGATCATAAAATAATGGAATACTTAATGCCTCTTTATAAAAATCATTTGCATTTGGATAATCTTCAGGTTTAAAGCCAAGCTTACGATAAAACGGTTGCGCAGGCACTGGAATGTAATGTACTTGAGAACCTATATCACGTTTTCTAAGTTCTTTCATCAATTCGTTACGACTGAGTTTAATCGCGTCATAATCAATCCTCAAAACGTATAAATGATGACCACTTATATTTCGGTTCTCAGTAGGCTGAGCAGGTCTCAGATTTTTCATATTTGCAAAGGCATTATCATATCGTTTCACCAACTCTATCCGCCGTGCAATGAACTTGTCGAGTTTCTTAAACTGTGACAATGCCAATCCGGCTTGTATATCAGTAATACGATAATGATACCCTAATTCCTGCATTTCATAGTACCACGAATTTTGAACACCATCTGTGAACGCTTGTTCTGGTACCTGAAAAGAATCGTCCAATTTATTTATTCCATGGCTTCGTAGTCTGATGAGTTCTCTATAAATTTTTTCATCATTTGTTGTTATCATGCCACCTTCACCCGCAGCAATTGCTTTAACAGGATGAAATGAAAAAACTGTCATGAGTGAATACCGACAAGAGCCCACTTTTTCTCCTGAGGGATAGGTTGCGCCAAGTGCATGTGCTGCGTCTTCTATAATTACGGCTTTTGTTTGATCTGCTAAAGCTTTAATAGCAGGCATATTGCAAGGTAAACCACCAAAGTGTACCGGCACTATTGCCCTCGTATTAGGATTCTCATCAAGAACTTTTTTGAGGCTTTCAGGATTCATATTCACGGTTTCTGCTTCAGTATCGGCAAAAGCCACGCTAGCTCCGTTGTATAAGCCAGCATTAGAACTAGCAACAAATGTTATCGGTGAAGTGATAAGGGTGGTGTTCTGTGTAACACCAGCGGCAGTGGCTGCTATGTGAAGTCCTGCGGTGGCACTCGAAACTGCGACAGCGAATTTCACACCAACGGAGAGAGCTATCGCTTTTTCAAAAGCCTCGATTGCTGGACCCTGACTTAGAACACCGCTTTTTAAAATACTTACAACTGCCTGAATATCCTCTTCATCTATGTGATGACGTCCGTATGGAATCATAATTTTGCTTATTGATATTTTTTTAAGGGGTCAACAGACCCATAAAAGGTTTATAATTCCCTGATTTTTTGTATTTTACTGTTTGTCTCTTGCATTTTTAGCATTCGAACATCCTCGTCTGTAGAACCCATCTGCCTTCCAAGATATTCACATACTCTTTTATTGGACAGACTCATATCAAGAGGACGTTTTACAAGATTAAGATTTGACTTAATTGATTTCGGCACAATCAGAGATTCTTCTAATCCAAACTCCCTAGCTATTTTCATACCGAACTCATATTTCGTCATTCGATCATCCCCAACTACATGGTAAATGCCAGAAGCGTTGCGGTCTATTAAATCGTGGGTTGTCCTAACAAGCTTCTCGGCCAGAATTGATGTATAATAGACATCGTCAAACAAAGTTATTTTTTTTCCTGCCCTCAGATTATTAATGATCATGTCACTGAATGAAGACCTATAAGTGGGGCCCCATCCGTAAAAATTAGTTCGTACAATAAGTGCATTTTCATTAAAGGACAACACCTCCTGTTCAGCTTCTCCTTTCGTTTTCCCGTACTCATTTAGGGGCATTATTGGCTCATCTTCAGAAATATTTGGTTTTGTTCCATCGAATAGATGATCGGTTGAAATATGAACCAATTTAATACCTAGTTGCTTTGTTGCCTTTGCAACATTGACAGATAATTCTACATTTATTTCTTTCGCCAGCGCCGGATTTCTTTCGCAAGCTTCAACGCTTGTCAGCCCTGCGGTATGAATAACAACAGCAGGACATAGCTCTTCGAGTAGAACGCAAAAATCTTCAACAGAAGTCAAGTCAACTGGAATGGCTTCGGCATTCGAAAGTTTGATTTTTCTATCATTCAACCCAAGCGTCACAGCGTATCTATCGCTCATGGTAACCGCCCAGTTTAATGCTAAAAGACCGCTTCCTCCGGTGATGAGTATACTTGCCTTAGGATTATCCAATTGAAGTTGATATCGTTGTAAACATGTTAAGTAGAAATGAGAGTTAAGATTGATTCGAGATCATGAAACAGCCTGCCATTTAAGCAATTCACTAGTCTTCGCAGACCTTGAATTCCCTCTCTTCGTGATACTGTCCACTATAGAAAATTTCAGTATTTCCCCTGGCCTATCAAACTGTGATGCATCCATGCGAGGAGAAGCCATACTGAAATAAAAATGATATTCTCCAACTGCAAGAGTATTTCTTGAGATTTTAATTTGAAATTTGTTTAGGCCAATTTTGAGATTTTCCAGACAATTTGGAAGAAAATCAAAAGTATCTGATTCTATCATGATTTCTTCGAACATATTCATAACCACAATATAACCATAAATCCCAGGGATCAGTTTTTTGCAATCGAGAGTAACCGAAACGAATAGGTCTTCAAAAATTTCAAATTCTGACTTGCTGATTCCATCTACGTCATAGATTGTTGCTTCCAGAAGTTGTACAGGCTTATCATCAATAACCTGCTTGTTATATGCAATTCCAACATCTATATTCTGCTTTGAAGCCAGGTACTTGTTGAGCGTTTCGTTAACTGAACCAGAATATACCACTTGTCCGTTTTCCAATAGAATGCCTTCATTACAAAGCGCCTTAACTGAATTCATATTATGGCTCACAAACAACACCGTCCTACCCTCTCCCTTGCTAACCTCGCCCATTTTACCAAGGCATTTCTTTTGGAATTCAGCATCTCCTACAGCCAGCACTTCATCAACTATAAGTATTTCACTTTCAAGGTGTGCAGCAACTGCAAAGGCTAGGCGTACATACATCCCTGAAGAATACCTTTTAACCGGGGTATCGATATAGCGCTCTACACCTGAAAAATCTACAATTTCATCGAACTTTCTGGTTATTTCATGCTTGCGCATTCCAAGAATAGCACCGTTGAGGAAGATGTTTTCCCGGCCACTTAATTCGGGATGAAATCCTGTACCCACCTCAAGTAAGCTGGCAATTCGTCCTTTCACTTTAAGAGTTCCGGTCGTAGGGCTTGTTACCTGAGATAACAACTTTAGTAAAGTGCTTTTTCCCGCCCCGTTTCTACCAATAATTCCCACTGCACTGCCCTGCTCAACTTCGAAATTTATATCTTTTAAGCTCCAAACGATGTCACTAGTACCTTTGGTGGCTCTGTCATTAGCTTCACCGATTTTCAAAAAAGGATCTTCCCTGCCACGCTTTATTGCCCACCATCTGCTTATATCTGCTGAAAGTGTACCTGTGGTGAACTGGCCGAGTTGGTATGCTTTTGAAAGATTTTCTACTTTTATAACCGTACCCATTATACCGTATCTATGAAGCTTTTCTCGACCTTATTGAATATTATAATTCCGGAAAATAATATGAGCATCGTCACAACTGTTGTGTAACCGAAATTGAACCATGTGAAGCTGCCTTTCCCCAGTAAACCTAGACGGGCTGTTTCTACTATCTGTGCCATTGGGTTTAATGACACCAGCCATTGATATTGAATAGGAACCGAGGACAGTGGGTAAATTATAGGCGTAGCATACATTAACAGCTGTATACCGAATACAACCAAAAATGAAAGGTCACGGTACTTGTTTGTCATTGCGCTAATTATCATTCCAAAACCAAGTGCCTGAGCAGCCATTAGCATGACCATTACAGGGAATAGCAAAATGTAAATTGAGGGTGAGAATGCAAAACCACTAAACGCGTAATAACCCATAATTACAAGCAACAGAAAAAGCTGAATACCGAACTTCACCAGACTAGATGCTACAATACTCATCGGCATAATCAGACGCGGAAAATAAACTTTTCCAAAAATTCCGGCATTATCACGAAATACAGTTGATGTTTTTGTCAATGATTCAGAAAAATAACTCCAAGTAACTATACCAACCATATAAAATAGTGGTGCAGGTAAACCGTCTGTCGCAATGCCTGCTAATCGGCCAAATACTATCGTGTAAGTAATTGTTGTAAATAGTGGCTGAATGAAAAACCACAAAGGACCCAAAATCGTTTGCTTATAAAAGGACACAAAATCCCTTCTTACCATAAGGACTAAAAGATCACGGTAACGCCAAACGTCTTTTAAGTTAAGCACCCAGAGACTATTTTGGGCCTTTATTTCTAAATCCCAGTCATGTTCATTCTGCACTGTTTCAGGCATGATATAATTCTAATGATTTTGTAGGCAGAGAAGCAATCAACTATTTAAAACGTCCTTGAGCATCTTTCTTATGATGAAGAATACTATGGCAAGTAGGGCACCGATAATTCCACCTTGTATGAATGCCGTTTTCCAATTATTTTCACTTACATCTAGCGGCAAGATAGGGCGGTCAATAACCTGAACTAAAGGTGTTTCTTTTCGTAAGGTGATTTTAGCTGACTCAAGATTTTGAATCATCTGTACATAAAACGCCTGATTGGCCTGCACATCTATTTGCTTTCGCTGTGGACCTGCTCCTATGACACTACGGGCGCGGTTCGGATTTGGATTTGCATCTATAGATGCTGCTACGCTCGTAACGCCAACATTTAAAACCCTTCTCATCGAATCTAACTGAGTTTTTAATATCATGAAATTATCATAAGATGCTTTTGTCTTTGTGGCTACATAAAATTCGCTGGCAACTTCCAGTAGAGCCTCTGCAAAATATTTACAGAATAGCTCGTTCTCTGATGAGACTTCGATGGAAGATAATCCAGTTTTTTTCATATTTACCGTCAAATCCTTCTTTGAAAGCACAGCATGAATATTCTTCATCAAACTATTTTGATCCTTCGTGAATTTATCGGGGTTTGTTCCAACTAAAAATTGAATTTTTTCCATTGGAGTACCATTCCAATCTTTTCTGAACCCTTTGAATTCAATGTAATATTCGGCAAGGCTTTGAGTCTTTCCGTTTACAGTAACAGGCGATAATAATGCTTTCTGAATTAAATTGCGGGATAGAACCAGATCCTGTAGATTCGCACCACCAAAGGTTTCACCCGCAGAACCCATATCGAGGCCAAACTGACTTGCAAATCCACCTAGCTGAACACCTGCACCGCCAGCGCCAGATCCAGCGTTTTCAATAATAAAACTTATTTTTCCTTTATAAATCGGTTTTTTATAGTACTCAGTAAATAACCCATATGCCGCACCCGATCCAGCTATAATTCCGATATAAAACCATTTAGATATTAAATATCTTCCCCAAATTTTAGTTTTAAGAATAGCTTCTTTCAGAGAAAGTTCATCGGACTTTATCTCTCCGTTGTTTAAGTTGCTCATTAACTTATTTTAAGGAATTGATTAAAAAGAAAACTGTTAGAAGACTGGAAGCTATTCCAATCAATTCTGTAAAACTGATTGGTCTTTTAACGGCTCCTTCAGGAACTATAATTTCCGAACCTGGACGTACTGACGGATAAGTATTAAAAAGGAGTATCTTTCTTGCGCTCTTTACAGATCCATTCGCATATTTGATATAACTTCGTTTACGACGTGCTTGTTCGGTGAAGCCACCGGCACTTCTAATATAACTTTTAAAAGCTTTACCATTAGAATAAACAACAGTAACGGGGCTTAATACTTCGCCGCTCAATTTCACCGTCTGCAACTCTTTAGGAACAAACAGAATATCACCTTCCTCCAGGAAAAGATCATCCTTTGAACCCGGCGTCTTAAGGATTTGTGGCAAGTTGATTCCTACAAAATCATTTCTATTGAATTCATCACTATCATTGTCGACAAGTATTGTATCTACAGGGCTGTCAACGTCTTTGGTTGCTTTATCTTTTCCAGCATTATCTTTCTCATTTTTACGGATTTGTTTTATGAGATATTTTTCAAAATCCTTGCGTTGCTCTATACTATCTTTCGCAGGACCTGACCTTTGCAGTGAAGCACCTTCTGTATAAGCCAAGGCAGTGAAACCTCCAGCTCTCTTTATCAAATCAGAAATACGATCGTCTTTTTTTGTTAAAGTATAAACACCCGGATAAAGAACTTCTCCTTCCACTTTTACCTGTCTCTGCACCGAATAACCTTCCGAAGGCCTAACGAAAACAATATCAAACGGCCGTAATATAAATCCTGCTGTAGATTTTTTAAGATCTTGCTGAACATCAATCTGGAATACTTCTGCAGTTTTTGCTGATGTAGAAGAAACGTCACTATTTCTAACCCTGCGTGAAACTTCAATGCGTTTTGAGGTGGCTCCTTCTTTAAATCCACCTGCCTGAATGATAGCATCTTCAACCGACATGCCTTCAGAATAATCAAATTTACCTGGCAGCCTAACTTCACCCTCAACCCTGACATTATACTGTTCTTTTAGATCAAAAATAGAAGATATAGTAACTATGTCCTCTCTCTGTAAAATGACATCAGCAGATGCATTGGTTAAAATAGAGTTTATGTCAACAGATATTAAAATAGGTTGCAAATCACTCCCCATTCTGGTAATATATGCCCTGTTGAGGAATGCATCCTCCGTCAATCCTTCAGCTTTCTGAAGTAATTGCTTAAGGGTCATTCCCCGGTCCAACTCAAATTGCCCTGGGCGAAATACAGAACCTTCAATAGTAACGCGATTTTCGAACCTGTCCAGGATCTCTTCTACAAAGAACTTGTCGCCGGCCGCAGGTTGGTATGAATCAAATTGATCAGATGTAATGTCAGAAATCCTTCTTTCAGTAGCTGTGTTCTTAAATACTTTAACTCTAGCCTGGTATGCACGTTCGGTGAACTCGCCTGAAAATCTTAATAAGTCTCTAAGCTTTTCACCATTGACCATCTCAAATATGCCAGGCCGCTTAATTTCTCCAACTAATTCTACACGTTTCCTGTAGGTTGGTATGCGAATTACATCCTGGTCTTGCAAACGAATGGTAGTTTTAAACTCCCCACGCAATAAAAAATCATAAATATCAAAAGTTGCAATTTTTTTACCACCACGTATCAATTCGATCTCGCGAAATGATCCGTTTTCTGTAGGACCGCCCGATTCATATAAAGCATTGAAAACACTACCTAGTGACGATAAAGTATACGTACCAGGCCGAACGATTTCACCTGTTAAAACAACTTTTATACTTCTGATATTCCCAAGCGAAACCCTAACACTGGTGTTACCTGTTTTAATTTCGGTGTATATTGTAGAAAGGCGAGATTTAATCCTTGACGTAGCTTGATCAAGACTCATTCCCCCCACCTGTACTACACCAATCAAAGGAATATTGATATTGCCATCTGCATTTACCTTTAGATTATGTGATATCTCGGAATAACCAAAAATATCTATAAGTAACTCGTCATCAGGCCCAACCTGATAATTAACCGGAGTTGCAATGCGCGTATTTGGCTCGAAAGTAGGACTTGGGCGAGAAAAAAGATCGGCTCCGAAAATCTTAGATTTGAGTTCGGCTAATGCCTCATCGGCTGTATTCAAGCTATCAGATCCGGCTGAAGTGCTGGTGCTGTCCGAAGCATTAAACCCTTCAGACTTATTTTGTACGAGATTTTTCTGGTCTGTAAGTTTTAGTTTACTAACGCGATCCCGTAATTTCTTTATCTCCTCAGGTTTCATTCCGGAAGCTAAAGCTCTTTGCTCCAACTGACTGTCTGTTAACTTGTTTGCTCCAATTGAGGCTATATAACGGCGAAGTTGGGCATCGTTAAGCTCGTCCACCCGAACATTACTCAAGTTTTGGACTTTAACAGTTTGGGATCTCACCTCGCCGGTAAAAAGCACTCCCATGACCAAAAAGAGATATAAAAAGATTTTTTTGATATTCATTAATAGCTATTTTTTGAATGCCAAATATACAATATTTAACGATTGTCTATTTGACCTGAGTTTTTACTATTCGGTATGTATTATTAAGATAGCGATCGAATTCTATTAATGCTTGTGAATATTCGATATTATTCGAAATAGTTTAAAGTATTAAAACCACCCGCTTTCAAATGCTCATCTCGTTTCATAAGGTTAAGATCTGAGAGAATCATATCCTTTACCAGGTATGCCAGGTCATATTTGGGTTTCCATCCAAGTTTGGTATTTGCCTTAGTCGGATCTCCAAGTAAAAGGTCAACCTCTGTAGGTCTGAAATACCTTGGGTCAACTTTAACTACAGTTTGCCCAAATTTAAGCGAATCCCTATTTAAGCCAAATTCCCTTGCTTTAGCTTCATCAATATCTATAATCACACCTCGTTCATTCTCATCCTTACCACTAAATTCTACTTCAATACCCAACTCGGCGAATGTCATCTTAACAAATTCTCTCACAGTGGTGGTTATGCCTGTAGCAATTACGTAATCTTCTGGTTTCTCTTGTTGAAGGATCAGGTACATGGCCTCTATATAATCCTTGGCATGACCCCAATCCCGCTGTGCCGACAAATTTCCAAGATAAAGACAATTCTGCAATCCAAGTGCTATTTTTGCAGTGGCTCTTGTGATCTTGCGTGTTACAAAAGTTTCTCCACGGAGAGGACTCTCATGATTAAAAAGTATGCCATTACACGCAAACATACCATAGGCTTCCCGATAATTTACCGTAATCCAGTAACCGTAAATTTTGGCAACTGCATATGGAGAGCGTGGATAAAAGGGGGTAGTTTCAGATTGTGGAACCGCCTGAACCAACCCATATAATTCTGAAGTAGAAGCCTGATATATTCTTGTTTTCTTTTCAAGGCCAAGTATTCGAACCGCTTCTAGAATTCTTAGAGTTCCTATTCCGTCAGCATTAGCAGTGTATTCAGGTGTTTCGAAGCTTACATGAACATGGCTCATTGCTGCCAGGTTATAAATCTCATCAGGCTGAACTTCCTGGATTATTCTGATCAGATTAGTGGAATCTGTCAAATCACCATAATGTAATTTTAACTTCAACCCTTCTTCGTGTGGATCATGATATAAATGGTCAATTCTGTCTGTATTAAATAAAGAACTTCTTCGCTTAATACCATGGACAGAATATCCCTTTTTCAAAAGAAACTCAGCCAGATATGCTCCGTCTTGTCCAGTAATACCTGTGATTAATGCTGTCTTCATTGATGTAGTATTGAGTATTGTGTATCGATTATTGAGATAGTCGGTACTAATTTGGGAAATCTTATTTTCGCTGATAATTTTGCTTCCTTCATAAATCTGTTATCAGATATTGGTTATCAGTTATCTGTTGTCAGGCTAACGACATTTAAAAAGTTTCTTATTAATTATAATGATGATACTAATGAATCTCCACCCAGCCAGATAACTGACAACTGCGCTCTTCGCGCATCCTGCGCTCCGAACACGGCTTCGCCCCTTCAGTCACATTTTAAGGCTATGACATCCACATAAAATTCTAAAATTAGGAGTCCTTTAGGAAACCTGTAATTTTTCGACTATATTTTTTCTCAGATCAACCTTAACTTGCAGACCAAGATCTTCTAACAATAAAAGCGCATAATTACCTTTGCTCACCAATACCTTTGCTTCTTTATCCAATAATGCGCCAGAGCGAATTCTAATCCTGTCATTTACATTCAGATTCCCCGCTTCTAAACTATCATGATCGTATTCGTTCAGCCATTTTTTCAAGAGATTCATTTCCTTTTCCCTGATTGTTGCTGGTTGACCGCAGTGGTAAACATATCGAACTACACCCGGTACTGAAAAGACCAAGTCTTTATCTTTTTCTTCTAAACTTACAAAGCAATAGGATCTGAATAGCGGTTCTTCAACCCATTTCCATCGGTCGCTCCAGAGTTTCTTTCTTTTTAAAAGCGGACAATAAACCTCTATACCTAACAAATTCAATTTGTCTGCAACAGCCTTTTCATAGCGCGATTTTGTATATACAACATACCAGCTCATGCCCTATGATCAAATATTAAAACCATCTCCTTATTATGCTTTTGAACATAGACTTCCGCATCCGCTTCTTCAAAGACCAGATAACGAATTTTTCTCCCAATCAGAGGCTCTGCTTTTTCAACAAGGTTACTCAGATAATTCCGGTCAATATTATCCCCGATAATCATCAAATCAATAATATCTGAATCAAGACCACGGGCAATCACTCCCTCGAGGTAGACACGCTGTACATTTCCCAAACGGTCAATGACTTGCTCGATCACTTCTTCAACTCCAATAAACTTTCTGATAATGCTGTTCAAATCCTTGAACAATGGATGAAGTGTATTCGCACGATACAACTTCTTATTCCCGTCTGATTCAGCAAGTAGTAAACCAGCCTGCTCGAAACGGTTAAGCTCCTGCCTGATACCATTTGTACTCTCATTAAACTCGGATTCAAGGCTTCTTAAATATCCTTGATTATTGATGTTTAAGAAGAACTTAAGCAAAAGCTTAATCCTAGTTTTGGATGTAATAAGTGTCTCAAGCATATTATTGAGTATAAATTCTACTCATTTTGTATTCAAAAATACGACTTATTTAGTGACCAACAAAAAATAAATTAAAAAAATGGAAGGTTTGCAGATGTAATAATTTGTTCTCTTGTGTATAATTACTAATAAAGATACTTAAGAACAATTATTTAAAAAATTTATATAAGTCAATTTCAGGCCTGCATCCAAACTTGTATTATGACTCCAGCCAAGATTGTGTAATTTCGAGACATCCAATAATTTTCTGGGGGTCCCGTCCGGTTTACTCGTGTCAAATACCAGATTACCTTCAAAACCTATGACACTTTTTATTAAAAGCGCAAGTTCATGTATTGTCAAATCCTGTCCAGTGCCAATATTTATCAACTCTTTCTCATTATAGTTCTTCATCAAAAAGAAACAGGCTTCAGCAAGATCATCTGCAAATAAAAACTCCCTCCTCGGTGTGCCCGAACCCCAAATTGTTACCTCTGCAGCGTTATTTATTTTAGCCTCGTGCAGTCTCCTGATTAAGGCAGGCAAAACATGTGAATTCTCAGGATGATAATTATCATTGTAGCCATAAAGGTTTGTTGGCATGACTGATATAAAATTACAGCCATATTGATCTCTGTAAGCTTCACACATTTTAATCCCGGCAATTTTTGCAATGGCATATGGTTCATTGGTGGGTTCCAATAAACCAGTCAAAAGATAATCTTCTTTCATTGGCTGAGGAGCCAACTTTGGATAAATACAACTGGATCCAAGAAACATCAATTTTTTTACTCCATTTAAATAAGAGTCATGAATAACATTATTCTGAATGGCAAGATTCTCATACAAAAAATCAGCACGGTAGGTATTATTGGCGATGATACCTCCAACCTTGGCTGCTGCTAAAAATACATAATCAGGCTTCTCCTGTTTAAAAAACGATGAAACCTGTAACTGGTTTCTAAGATCCAATTCAGATGAGGTTTTTAGCACTAAATTTGAAAATCCTTCCATTTTTAGCTTTCTCACAATAGCTGAACCCACCATGCCACGATGACCAGCAACATACACCTTTGACTCTTTTTCCAATATTATATTTTTTATCAATAATCTATACTAGTTTTAAAACTAAGTTTCTAGTTTAAAGCTAGAGCTGAGGAATTATAAAATCCGAAACCAAAAATAGAATTAAATCTCCTATTATTACATGACCCAGTTTAAATAATACTACGGACAAGCTATTTCGAATAAAGATGACTTTTAAGACATCAACTCATTAACCTAACTATATAATTGCCATTCCCAATTTTCTCATAGGTTTAGTAATCTATCCTTATTACATAGCCTCAATAAATTTGATCTGACAGTCTATCTCCTAAATACGATCAATCTTTGAACCTTATCCTTCTTAAAAGTCTACATAAACTATCAGACCTGAATCAATAAATAAAAGGTTTCAGTATCCAGGAAGATTACAATATCGGGGAAGCTTACAGTGGTAAGGTAAAAACACCCAATGCGGATTTGACTTTTTTAATGAGATAATTAAATTGTTATCTTTATACAAAGATTGAGTAATGGATATTACACTAAAATATAAGATAGTAGAAAAGATCATTCAAAGCAATGATGAAAGCCTGCTTAACGAAATAAAATCTTTAGTTGGCTTATCAGATTTTGATTTCTGGAATGAGCTTCCTACAGAGGTAAAACAAGCTGTAAACAAAGCCAAAGCTGAACTAGACCGCGGCGAAGGTGTTCCTCATTCACAGATCATGGCCGAGGTGAAGACCCGTTTCTTAAACAAATAATGTCATATTCTGTTATCTGGTCACCGACAGCACAGCTCACCTATTATTATGTCATAGAATACCTGAATGAGCATTGGTCAAAGAGAGAGTTAGAGATTTTCATTGCCCGCACAGAGGAAGTAATCAGCCATATCTGCGATAATCCACTTCTTTATCCTTATTCCAGTGAAAGCGATACGCACAAATGTGTTGTGGTAAAGCAGGTCAGCCTGTTTTACAGGATTAAAGCCGGCGCTGTAGAACTTCTTGTATTTTGGGATAACCGTCAGGATCCAGCTAGGTTGCTGTTATAAGTCCCCAATCAAAAATAGGGCTACGAACTTTCCCTGAACATAAACCAAAGCTATTTATACAAGCATTCCTAAATATTCGAATTCGCAAGGAATGGCCATCATGTCACTATTTCTGTAAGTGACTGACTAAATCACTTTCCGCTCGTCTATGTGATATCGCCAGTCTTTACTCCCATTTGCTAATTTGCTCATTCTCTAATTTGCTCATTCCTCCGATCGACAAATTGTCTCATCGACAAATTAAATCAAAGCCTCCCATCCACCCATTCCCTATTCAACACCGCCCTCGTATCAAAGAGTATCGTATCCAAATTTTTTAGTTTGCTAAAATCAATTGAAAGAAATTCATTATGTGCAACAGCAAGAATTATGAGCTGATATTTATGTTTATAAATATCCTTGATTAGGCTGATGTTATAATGACTGATTACCTGTTCGTTCTCAGCCAGTGGGTCATACACATCCACATCCATCCCAAATTGATTTAACTCACTCACAATGTCTATAACCTTACTGTTTCTGATATCAGGACAATTTTCTTTGAATGTAATTCCCATAACCAGGGCTTTTGAACCCATTACCTGAACATTCTTTTTTACCATTAACTTTACAGATTTGTTCACCACAAAGGATGCCATTTGATCATTCACATACCTTCCTGAAAGTATTACTCTTGGATGGTAGCCCAAAGACTCGGCTTTGAAAGATAAATAATAAGGATCGACACCAATACAATGCCCACCAACCAACCCAGGTTTGAAGTTCAGGAAATTCCATTTGGTTGCAGCGGCGTCAAGTACCTCCTTGGTATCGATCTCCATTTTATCGAAAATCAAAGCCAGTTCATTGACAAAGGAAATATTAATATCCCTTTGGGCATTCTCAATAGCTTTGGAAGCTTCTGCAATTTTGATACTTGAAGCCTTGTGAGTACCCGCTTCAATTATTGAAGCATAAAGCTCATCGACAAGGTCTGCTGTTTGGGGATTTGAACCGGAAGTTACCTTAACAATATTTCTAAGGGTATGTACTGGATCCCCCGGACTAACCCTTTCGGGGGAATAGGCACAAAAGAAATCTACATTATATTTTAGTCCGCTTAACCGTTCAAGCACCGGGACACAATCTTCTTCTGTGCATCCGGGATAAACTGTCGATTCATAAATTACTACATCCCCTTCATTAAGCATATGACCAACAGTTTCTGAGGCCTTTAGCAATAAACTGATATCAGGCTTCTTTTGTTCATCAACTGGAGTGGGGACAGTAATAATATAAATGGCACAATCTGTCAGATGATTGTAATCACTTGTTAGAACAAGTTTCGAGTTATTCAAATCTGCTTCTGATACCTGTAGTGTTAGATCTTTCCCCTTTTGAAGCGAGTCTACACGGTTTTCATCTAAATCATAGCCAATCACCCTATATTTTTCAGAAAAAGCAAGTGCTAAAGGCAAACCAACATATCCCAGTCCGATTATTCCAATTTTCAAATCAGGCCGTAGTTTAGGTAGCATATTTTCTCTAATTGATGGTTGCAAATATATCAATCAAATTAGAAAAAGGGAGAATACACGGATTTGCTGCTATATAAAATTTGATGCTACCGGGGATGAGATTCTTCGTCGCCTCGTAATTTTACTGTTTAAGAAAATCTATTGGCTCGTCTGAATGACAAAAAACACAAATATACTCGATCAACGGCCTATCCAACCTCTATTATTATACCGCTGCAAGGAGTCCTTTGAACCATTGCCGCATATCCTAAGATTTCCAATTGAAGCACTCATCCAATTTGCTAATTTTCAAATTCTCTAATTTGCTCATTTCCTTCTATCGACAAATCAACTCATTGACAAATTCCTCCCCCGTTTGCGACTGACGAAATCTACTTTCCAACCGCCTATGTGATTTCGTAAGTCCTTTTCTTCCCGATAGCTATCGGGATGCTAATTTGCTCTATTTTCCAATTCAACTGTCAACTGTCAACTGTCAACTGTCAACTGTCAAAGCTTAACCTGCGTATTCCCACCCTTACTCAACGAAATATCCACCGGCGTATTCGTTTTCCAGGAACCTCTTGTAAAATCAGGTACATCTACAGAATTGGAGCGATTTCTTACCGACCACTCGCTCAATGGGAAAATAGAACTCCATAATGCCGCATCATATACATCCTGATCAACAGGCAATCCGTTACGCAGACAGTCAATATTATGCCAATCCATTAAAAAATCCATCCCTCCATGACCCCCGACCTGCTTTGCCAGTTCACCAACCTTTTTAACTATTGCTGGTTCATATTTCTTTTCAAGCACCTTGAATTCTTCTTCAGAAATCCAGCCCTCATGACCGGTTGAAATCTTACCCGGAAGAGGATACTTCAGAGCAGTACCTTTAGTTCCGCTAATCAGATGTATCCTTGAATAGGGCCGCGGCGAGGTGACATCATGTTGCAGCATGATCGTTTTGCCTTTATTGGTACGAATGGTAGTGGTATTCATATTGCCATTAAATGGCTTTCCAACAAATTGCTTGTAAATATCGTCTGATGCAGCCAATTTTTTAGCAGTATCAGCCATCATAAAATCATTTGTAGAAACAGAAACTAGGTAATCCATCTTATCACCCCTGTTAATATTCATTACCTGACTTACCGGACCAAGACCATGCGTTGGATACAAATTACCCTGTCTGCTTGAATCCATTCTCAACCGCCAGAAATCATAATATTTCTCTTTTGAGAAATCACCAGCCAAAAGGTCGTGAATATAAGCTCCTTCAGCATGAACAATTTCGCCAAAAAACCCCTGACGGGCCATGTTGAGCGTTAATAACTCGAAAAAGTCGTAGCAGCAGTTTTCAAGTATCATGCAATGCTTCTTGTTACGCTCAGAGCTTTCTACCAGTTGCCAACATTCTTCGATTGTTGTAGCTGCTGGTATTTCAGTACAGGCATGTTTACCATGATCCATTGCATATACAGCCATTGGCGCATGTAAGGCCCAAGGAGTTGCGATGTAAACCAGATCAATATCATCACGCTCACATACCTTTTTCCAGGCTTCCGGATTTCCGGTAATCAGCTCAGGCTTCTGACCCGATGCTTCAATACGCTTAAATGCCGCA
>Ga0315899_10001777_pt1 | contig 24364 bp, 21 predicted proteins | sample LakEriMetagenome_2_FD_203518 | JGI IMG/M metagenome (GOLD analysis project Ga0315899, IMG submission 203518) | Freshwater fungal communities from buoy surface, Lake Erie, Ohio, United States - Buoy 4 MA112 | ecosystem: Environmental > Aquatic > Freshwater > Lake | place: USA: Lake Erie, Ohio... | reverse complement strand
TTTTATTCACTTTTTTATGCGGTTGCCCTGATTCATCAGCGAATTGTAGATAGTCTAATTGGTCAAAGAGTGTCTATGAAAGTCTCTCCGAAACGTCCACAAGCATTAAGGTTTATGTTAGGTGATGATTCCCAATTGGAGATAATGTAGTCCAGTCGATTTCTAGGGCATACCACACACACAATTTTGGTTAGTAGAAAATTAGCAGATTATGCTTTACCCCCAAGTGTTGTAGCATAATCTGCTAGACTAATTCGACTTAACTAATATGTAAGAGGTCTTGACTCCTAATGAGTCTTTCATTAAGCAATAAGTACATTACCCCAAAAGCTAGGCATTACTTGGAGTTACTCCATGTTTTAGTAAGCCGCACCCTCAAAGTTCGTTATCGGGGGTCTTTTTTGGGAATTTATTGGTCATTGCTAAATCCCCTTATTATGACTGGGTTGTATACCGCTATTTTTGGCGCAACCTTTGCTAAATACTATGGGGGCTCTATTCTGAATTACGTCTTAGCTGCTTTGACTGGCTTAATTGTGATAAATTTTTTCTCGGCTTCTACGTCACAAGCTCTTAGCAGCGTAGTAGGTAATGGAGCGTTACTCAACAAAATCCGCTTACCTGTAAGTGTTTTCCCCATTTCAATGATCACCGCAAATATTTTCCAGTTCGTAATGGGGACTTTTCCTTTACTAGCGATAGTGGCACTGATAAACTCCAAAAGTCTAATTAATGTTGTTGCAATATTTTTACCGTTTATTGCTCTAGTAATGTTTTGTGTGGGGATTGGATTTTTTGTCAGCGCACTCTACGTCTTTTTTAGGGATTTACCATATTTTTATGAGCTAGTAGTCTTTATGCTATGGATTAGTAGTCCAGTGTTTTACCCAGCCGAGATCGTCCCCAAAGCTGTGAGACCGTTTCTAATTCTAAATCCTTTGTCTCCAATTATTGAAAGCCTCCGTCAAATCACCCTGTCAGGTAATTTGCCAGATTTTATGCTCATTATAAACGCCCTGCTAAGTGGTATTCTTTTTGCTGGATTTGGCTGGTTATACTTTCACCGTTCACGATCTCAATTTATGGATTTACTATAGATGGAAGAAGCTATTCGATTAGGTCAAGTTTGTTTGTGGCGTAGAACTCAAGAAGAGTTTTCCTATGATCTCAAAAAAACAGTCTTATCTTTTTTTGAAGGCAAATATCGTCAGCCAGCAAAAAAATTAGTGCTAGATAAGATAGATTTAGTAGTAGAAAAAGGCGAGAAAATTGGCATCATTGGTGGTAATGGAGCTGGTAAATCAACTCTATTAAAAGTAATTTGTGGGATATTACAGCCGACTACAGGTACGGTTAGGGTTCGTGGTCAAATTGCTCCTTTAATTGAACTAGGTGCTGGATTTGATGCCGAGATTTCAGTTATGGACAATATTCTTTTATACGGAGTATTGTTAGGATTCTCTAGAGCAGAAATGCAAGAAAGAGCAAGATCAATCCTAGAGTTTGCCGAGTTGCAAGACTACGAGCTTGTGCCCGTCAAAGGTTTATCTTCGGGTATGGTTGCCCGTTTAGGCTTTGCGATCGCAACAGACGTAAAGCCAGATATTTTGATTTTAGATGAAGTCTTGTCAGTAGGAGACGAGAGTTTTAGAAACAAATGCCAGAAGCGTATGGATGGATTTTGGGATTCTCATGTTTCTATACTAGTTGTTTCTCACTCAATGGAATTTATTAAGCAATCTTGTGACAAAGCAATTTGGCTAAATAAAGGCGGGATAGAACTAGCTGGAGAATCAGAAAAAGTAGTAACTTCTTACATTCAAAGCGTTAGTTAGTTGCAATAGTAGAGAAAATATACATAAAAACTCAAATCTCCAATAATTGATAAATGCTATAAATTATTATTTTTTGAGAAACAAGTTATCATTTTTAATTTCAATCATGATGCATAAAACTTTAAGAAGATTCTCTTATTAATTTTTGGATAACTTGATCAATTTGTGTAACACCTTGCATGACATCTGTTGATTGACGGGCTAATTCAGTTGCTAGGCGAGATTTCTCTTGATAAAAGGCTGGGTCATTAGCTAATTTGACTGCTGCTACCAAGTACTCATCTGCATCTTTAGCTAATAAATCTGGATCTCGTTCGTCAAGTAGTAATCGACCAAAATCAGGCGCATAGAGGGCAACAATTGGTTTGCCGTGAATGGCAACCTCTCGACAGGCATTTCCACCAATGAAAGGGAATGTATCGAGAAAAACATCGATAACTCTGCCGTAGACATTTAAATCGACATTGTAGTGAAAGAAAGTCACTCGTGCTTTTAGGTGTTGATTATCTAAAAACTCATAAATTAAAGTCGGATCGCCCGTACCAACGATTAGTAAATGGGCTTTAGGTACTGCTTCTAAAAGATTGCGAACAATATCTAGATAGATCGGTGTAATTTTAATTAATCGGGTAAAAACACTAAATAGAAAACAATCAGTTGGGAACTGGCTTCGGACTTGTTCGAGAGATTCTTGTGAACATTCTTTCGTTAATGTCGTTTCCTCTTGCATCGGCATCAAATAACTACACTTATCGATTGGCACACCCAAACCTTGTTGATATTCCTTGGCACACAAAAATACCCAGTCTAATTCAGGAATAGTCCAATAGGGGTAGCCTAGCTCTAGCCAGAGTTGCAAGGGCGCAACACGATGTAAAAAGAGGTAGGTCGAAATACTAGAAGAAATATCGGTAATTAAGACATCAACTTGATCAACTTTGAGCTGATCGATAATTTGGCTTAAGGATTGATAATTGTCTTTTTGAGGTAAGGAACGGACTGTAATTCCCGTATTCTCAAAAGATTGAATAAACTCATCCGAAACCCACTGTACACAGTAAATAAAAATCTTGCGATCTGATATGTGAGCATGCCCCTTTGTTAAAGACATGACGATCGGGGCGATCGCATTACCGCGATCGAAATGAGCATAATGACAGATATAAACAATATTTAGTGGTGTACCAATTTGTAGTTGTCGAGAATTTGATTGGGGAAGTGGAGAGATAAAGTGTTTGTTGATATATTGGGCAAAGTGTTGAACACCAACCCGGTCAAAAGGCTTCATGTCTTCAAGACAGGTCGCACCACACCAATAAAGTCCGTACAAAGATTCATAGATTTTAAAGGCCATTTCAGGCTGTAAATCTGGATGATTGAGAATTCTATAGAAATGCTTAGCAAGCAGGTTAGCAATAAGTTCTGCTTGGCGATGCTGTAGCGTTATTAAATTAATAAATATTTTTTGAATAACCTCAACTTGAGCCGACAAATTCATCTCAAGTAAATGACGACTTGATAAGAGCAAAAAGGCTGCTCTTAAAGCTGTATTGTAGAGAACTCGTAAAGATCTTGAAGATAATGAGCCACCAATAGTACAGCTTTCTAAATGTTTTTGGGTGTAATCAAAACATTCTTTGGTGTCAAGCCACTGAGAAGATTCTAAGGATTTTTGAGATGTGAATACTTGCCCTTTTAAATTTTTAATTTCATTCTCTAAAAAATCTAACGAAGAGCAACGGATGACTTTAAGACTAAGCTTCGATAGGACTTTATTGATCCTAGTTCCAACAGTATTGATAATAGGATTTGACATAATATTTATACCAGTATAGACAAATAGATAAAGGCTAACTTATGATTTTATTCAAGTTACAGAAGTTTCAACAGCAACAATATTTGGACTCTGACTTGTCAAAAAACTCTTTGCTTCTTTGCCCTTATTCGCAATCAAATCGAGAATCGAAACGTTTCCCATAAACTCTCCCCAAAGTTGATCATAGGGAAGATAATCATAGGTTTTGTATTCTAAACCTATTCCATTTTCACGAAATAAATTCTCGTCCAAGTAATCCATCGCGATTTGACCTGACAAATATGATGTTGCATTAACTTTTTTAAGTAATTGGATTATTCTCTGTGTCTTATTTTCTTTGGCAGAGTAACCACGGGACATCACGATAGGAGTTGTAATACTGAGATAAGAGCAAATAGATTTAATCAATCGCACATTTAATTCACTTAGTTTAATATCGTTCACCGATATTGCACTTTCCCATAAACAAACTACATCACGAAAAAAATCTGTTGGTTTGAGAGAGCTTTCAATTAAACCTCGATGTTTGGTTTGCCATGATTGATTTGGAGAACTAATTAATACCTGATCAATATCAAGTTGATAAGATTTTGACTGAACAGGAACTGTCAACCAATGAAGTCCAGAGGCAGTTTTCAATTGATTACGATTCCGCCAACTTCTACCCATCGGATATTGAATGTCATCAAAAACAATAAATAGATCTACGCTGTCAATGAAATCAAAATATCCTCGCCAAGGAATGTAATTAGATTGTATTATGGCTACTTTCACACCAAAAGACCTTCTACTTTAATTAATTACTTTCTTACGAGCTACAAAAAATTTTCTAGTCATTTGTTGACCTAATTCATAGTTTGGATTATTTATTACTAGATCAAGAATTGCTCGATTTACACCATCGTAGTACGAAAAAGCATCATCAAAACAAATCCATCCACCTTTAACTAAATATTTTTCCGTGTTTTTAATGTCTTGGCAAACTGCCTCATAGCTATGATCCCCATCAATAAATATCAATTTACATTTAAAATCTTGAGACTCATGATCAATAGATTTAAGAAAATCTGTTGAATCTCCTCGATAGGTTCTAACTATGTCTTCTAACTGGCATTGAGCTATAGTTTCGTTAAAGTAATCTAATATACTGCTATGTTTTTCGTAGAGCGGAGCAATGTCTTTTTCAAAGGGTTCTTTCCAAACAGTTTGCTCTTGATAACCACCATACAGTCTGTCAGCCAAGCTCACGTTGAATGAATAGCTTCCATCTTCATTTTGATGCCAGTCATTTTTATTTGGGAATAGGTCAATGCAAAGAACATTGGTGTTGCCAATAAGCTTAGCAGCCATTCCTAAAATAGAACTAGAACGTCCACACCAAGAGCCGACTTCAACAATATCTCCCTCTAAATCAGCAGTCAAATAAACCAAATTAAAAAGCGTATATAGTTGATCGATAGGAGACCAACCAGGGATATTAGCTACTGCTTGCTCAATTTGAGTAATGATTGGGGTTGTGATCGTATTCATTAGCAATTACTACTCTAAATCTTTAAACTCTTCAATCATATCAGCATAGCTACGTCCCTGATTTGGCCAACGTGTTGCTTGCCAATCAGGACATTGCCCACAAAATTTATGGTTGTCAAAATTATTGCAAATATGCGCCTCACGTAAATTTTTGTAGAACTCCCCTTGCCAAGTTTCGTAAATAGTTGTAGTCCGATAGTCAACAACAGAAGATCCATGTGTCCAATCAGCAGGACAAAATGCTAAATATCCCCTTGGATTTAAAATAATTCTTTCCCAAGGGTAAACGCAAGGTCTTCTCTCTGAGGCTGTCTCTTCCCACATTTTTTTTGCGATAGTTTCGTTAGCCCCAGCAGCTGAGTGGAGGCGACGAATCACAACATAATCTGCACCACTATCTTTCCAGAATTTTTCAAAATCATCCGTTTCATGGCTATTGAGTGGCTGTTCCACATAGCTCACAACAATTTTTGTGGATAAAGAACTTTCTTTAATCTCTTTGATTAATTTCAAAACGTTGGAACGAGTAATTACTAGATTGCCGTTAACTCGAATTTTCGAATAAACGTCTGGAGAGAAAGCATCAATACTGACATCAATAACATCAACGCCAGAGGCAAGTAATTTCTCAATACAAGATTGCGTCATTAATGTACCATTAGTCGTCAGGGTAACAGGCACTCCTGACTGCTTTTTTGCATAGGCAATCATGTCATAAATATCAGGGTTTGTTAGAGGTTCACCTTCACTGGTATAGCGAATATATTGGGTAACACTTTGTCCAAACTGTTGAACCTCTTCGACCATTTTTTTATTCAATTCAAGACTTAGAAGTTTTGCAGAGTAATATTCTGATTCTTTGAATTGCGGATGAGGACAGTGAATACAAGCAAGATTACAAATCTCTGTTACATCAACAATGATTTGCGATGGGAAAATTGCACTCAAACGATCATAAAAACCATATTTAGGTTGTTGAATAGATAAAGTGGAGTTTGTCACTGTTTATTACTGTCAGTTTTTGCAAGTTTGGCTGGCTAATGAATTGTAAGATCCAATTCTGTTGAGACCGATAGCTGTTCTAAACGAGTAGAACCAAAATTTTTTCTGCCCAGAACTTGTGCGTCCCTGTTATGAGCTGATTTGCTCGGCACTTAAATTATTGTAATTGATCGCAACAATTTACTTAATAGTAGCTACTTTAGTAAATCCTGAAGTTGTTCAATCACATAAGTGGCATCAATTAACGGCATTTTAGCGCTAATAGGTAGGGTCAGGATTTGAGAGCAGATTGTTTCAGTGTTAGGCAGTGAGACTGCGTTATTTTTTGCATAGAGGGGCATTTTATGTAGGGGGGGATAGTGGATACTCGCTCCAATATTTCGCGCTCTTAGTTCTAGTAAGAGATTGTCGCGTGAGACAGAGTTGGATACTTGAATTAAGAATAGATGTCTTGCATGATAGGGATCAAGCAAGTGCCGCTGAAATTTTAATATGGGAAAGGAGTCTTGGAGTTGTTCAAAATAATAACTAGCAGTCGTTAGACGGCTTTGGTAAAATTCTGATTGCCTTTTCAATTGGACTCGACCAAGACAAGCTTGGAGATCAGTATAATTCATTTTATAACCCAGTTCAGTCAATCCTTCTTGGATCATCACCTTAGGGTTGGTAAAGCGTTTCCAAGCATTAATTGGCATCCCGTGTTGTCGCAAAGATTTCAGTCGATCTGTTAGTTTTCCATCAAATAAGGCGATCGCCCCACCTTCACCAGTCGAAAGATTTTTGTTAGCATAAAAACTAAAGCAAGTTAAATTGCCAGAAGAGCCAACGGGCTTGCCATTAGGATAATGAGCACCAAGCGCGTGAGCAGCATCCTCAACAACAGCGACTCTATCTGGTAAGACGGCACGAATTTTTTCCATGTCTTGAGCTAGCCCCCCTAGATGCACGACAATCACCGCCTTTGTTCTTGGTGTTAATTTTTGTTGGATCAGCTCAGGAGTGACACTATAAGTCTCAGGATCGACATCACAAAATACTGGAGTAGCCCCCAGATACAGGGCTGCGTTAGCAGTACTACACCAAGTTAGGCTCGGACAGATCACCTCATCTCCAGCTTGAACCCCTTGTACCAGCAAAGACAAAAATAAAGCCGCAGTACAAGAGCTAACTGTAACTACAGATTCAGCCCCCATATAGTCAGCCAACTCTTCTTCAAAGGCAATGGTTTGTGAGCCCATGCCGATCCATCCAGAGTGCAACACTTCGGTTATAGCTGCTACTTCCTCATCCGAGAAATTAGGCTTTCCGAAGGGCAAATAATCTTTACGGAACATATTCTGTAGATGATGAATTCAATTATGTCAAGTTTACCTTTCTCTGACCAGAAATTCTTATTATGAAATCAATTTCGAGTTTTTTAGTGACTATGGCGATAAAAGCCTCGAAATTGGCTTTTGATGAAAGTATCCCTAACCCATTTTTAAAACCAAAATCATTGAGCTCTGGCAAGGTTTTAGGGTTTATATATTTTTTTAGCTTAACAATAACTTACTTAACCTTCAGAAGTGATTTACAATAACTATTAAGAGACTAGGTCTATCAATCAGTCAGTAGATTAACTAAATCAGAAGCTTCCAAAAAACAAGTTATCCCAATAAAACCCAAAAACGTTTGGGTGGGCTAAGTCCGCCCAAACATTTTTGGGCTTTATTGGGGTAATACATCTCAAGCACAACAAGATAGTTCTTTGTGAACTTTTCAATATAATAAAAAACAACTAATAATTAATTACAATCATCTAATTCATGAAAATATTATGTGGCTTAAGTCGTTATCTAAGATTGTGAATATCGAGCCAATACGCATAATGCTTGAATGATTAGGATAAAAATAAATATGCAAAAAATCTGAAAAAGATATTTTTTATTCATTTAGTATTTTTATTGGCAGGATAATCTTTCAAGCATTAATTGTCGAGATATAGATATAGTATAAAAAATCCTGATTTCATCTTTTTTTATTGTGACGCGATCCCGAATTTTTGCTTGGTAAAAATTTAGTAGGTATTATTGCTAAATATTATTCAGTTTATCTATAGAATAATTATTGTTACTGGAAAAAAAATTAATACTTGATGATTAAATCGAAGAAAGAAATAATTGTTATTGGCGGTGGTATTGTTGGTGCGGCAACTGCATATCAGTTATGCCAATCTCAAAACTACGGCAAAGTTACCATTTTAGAAAAAGAAGATATTCTTGGGAACCATCAAACTGGTAACAACAGTGGAGTACTACATTCAGGATTATATTACAAGCCAGGATCGGCAAAAGCTAAGTTAGCAGTGAAAGGTATTCAGCAAATGATCAGGTTTTGTGAGGATAACAGCATACCTCATGAGATTTGTGGCAAGTTAGTAGTTGCTTGTAATGATTCGGAGCTAGCTAGACTTGAGGATCTATACAAACGAGGTCAGCAGAATGGTCTTATAGGATTGAAGAAATTAAACCGAGAACAAATATTGGAAATTGAACCTCATGCTGCTGGAATTGCAGCAATTCATGTGCCACAGGAAGGTATAGTCGATTACAAAAAAGTTGTTGCAGCTATTGCTTTAAGACTTCAAAATGGTGGCGGAAATATTGTCACATCTGCAAAGGTGACTGGACTCAACCGACTGAACAGTAAATGGATTGTCAATACAACAAGGGGAGACTTTGAGACAGATATAATAGTTAATTGCGCGGGATTATATTGCGATCGTATCAGCGAACTAGCTGGCGAAAAACGAGAAACAAGGATCATTCCATTCCGAGGCGAATACTACAAAATTAAAGCTGAGCGGCAATTTCTGGTAAAAAACTTAATTTATCCTGTCCCCGATCCACAGTTTCCCTTCTTAGGAGTTCACTTCACACGCCTAATCAGTGGCGGAGTTGAAGCTGGACCTAATGCAGTTTTGGCATTAGCTCGTGAAGGCTATCGGAAATCGCAAATTAATTTGGGCGACCTGTATGATATATTTTCCTACGACGGTTTCTGGCGTTTCTTGCAAAAACATTGGTCAATGAGTTTAGAAGAGCTACTTAGATCGTTTAGCAAAAGACTATTCTGCCAGTCACTACAGAAGCTAGTTCCTGCAATTAAAGAAGAAGACTTAGAAATCGGCGGTGCAGGCGTAAGAGCGCAAGCAATTTTTCCTGACGGAAATTTGGTACAAGATTTCAACCTAGTATCTGGGAATAATGCCTTGCATTTACTTAATGCACCTAGTCCTGCCGCTACAGCTTCTTTTGCTATTGCGGAAGAAATAGCTAATTACATAGCTATTTCTTTCTAATCAACAAATCAAACAAAAAGCTAAATTGGGTCAAGAGATTTACAATGAAAATACTGGTTACTGGAGGAGCAGGTTATATTGGCTCGATCCTCACTCCCACTTTGTTAGCTAAAGGCTACGAAGTTACTGTGTTAGATAACTTTATGTTTCATCAAAGCAGTCTAGCTGATTGCTGCCAGTATGAAGGTTTTCAAGTTGTAAGAGGTGACTGTCGAGATCAGAGGGTTATTAAAGATCTCTTAAAAAGTGCCGATGCAATCATTCCTCTAGCAGCACTTGTAGGCGCGCCTCTTTGTAAAAATGATGCGATCGGTACTCAGACTACTAACCTTGATGCCGTTAAAATGATATGTCAACTAGCTAGTGCAGATCAAAGAATTCTTATGCCAGTTACTAATAGCGGCTACGGTATTGGTGAGCCTGGGAAATTATGTACTGAAGACACTCCACTGCGACCAATTTCTCTCTATGGTGTAACTAAAGTAGAGGCAGAAAAAATTGTATTAGAACGAGAAAACAGTCTTACATTCAGATTGGCAACTGTTTTTGGAATGTCGCCACGAATGAGGACTGATTTACTGGTCAATGATTTTGTTTATCGTGCTGTACATGACAGGGCTGTTCTAGTTTTTGAAGGTCACTTTAAGCGTAATTATATTCATATTCGTGATGTAGCTAGAGTTTTCTTGCACGGGATTGAAAATTTTGAAAAAATGCGGGGTAAACCATATAACGTGGGTCTAGATGATGCCAATTTGTCTAAATTAGAACTCTGTGCTGAGATTAATAAACATTTACCTGCTTTTGTCTATCTAGAAGCTCCAATCGGAGAAGATCCAGATAAACGAGATTATATAGTTTCTAATGCACAGATTCTAAATACAGGATTTAGGACGGAATGGCCTTTGAGTCGAGGTATTAGAGAGCTAATTAAGGGCTATACAATTCTGCGTGACAGCCTGTATTCTAATGTCTAGTAGTCAAGAAAAAGCCATGTCATCTATCTCAAGTAGTATCATAGCTGTTGTTTTAGCTGGTGGTTATGGTACACGTATCAAACATTTGCTAAATGGTGTACCAAAGCCTATGGCTTTAGTCGCAGGAAAGCCCTTTATTGAATGGGTTGTACGTTATTTGCAAGTACAAGGAATCACAAAGGCTTTTCTTTCGACTGGCTATTTGGGGGAAGTCATAAAACAATATTTTGAGGCTCAACCAGTGAATGGTATAGAGATAATTTGTTGCCAAGAAGAAAGCCCTTTGGGAACAGCAGGAGGTTTTCTGAATACTGTATATCAAAGTGGTGAATCTCCTGATGCATGGTTGGTAATGAATGGAGATTCTTTGATTTTTTCTGATTTGACATTATTAACAAATCATTTGCTAGATAATACGGTAAGTGGAGTCATTGTAGGTTTATCAACAAACGATGCTTCACGTTATGGTTCTTTAATTTGTAATCAAAGAAGCGATTTGATAAAGTTTGCAGAAAAAAGTTCTGGAGCAGGACTTATTAGTGCTGGAGTTTATCTTTTACGCCACTCTTTGCTCGATGAATTTCCTCAGGATTTCCCATTAAGCTTTGAGGAAGATGTTTTTCCTTCTTTACTTGCAAAAAATATTCGATTGAAAGTACCGATTATTAATGCTCCATTTTTAGATATAGGTACACCTGATTCTTTACCGCTATCTGAGGCGTTTATTAGTCAAAATTATAGTAAGTTATGTTAATTTCTCGTGCCCCAGTCCGAATTAGTTTTTTTGGTGGAGGAACAGATTATCCAGAATATTTCCTCCAACATGGCGGTGCTGTACTGGCAACGGCGGTTGACAAGTTTTCTTACGTTACAGTAAGCCCATTTCTAAGCCGCTTATTTGATTACTCTACTCGTATTTCATATCGTAAAGTGGAGCTAGTTAATAATATTAATGACATCGAACACAATGTTTATCGTGAATGTTTGAAATTTTGTGGCTTAGACAAAGATATAGAAATACATCATGTAGCTGATTTGCCAGCATTTACTGGGTTAGGTTCCTCCTCCTCTTTTACAGTGTCACTATTACAAGCACTACATAGTTTTAAGGGTGAATTTATCCGTCCAATTGACTTAGCCTATGAAGCAATTTATGTAGAACGGCACTTACTTAATGATAAAGTAGGTTGCCAAGACCAAGTGATGGCTGCGTTAGGAGGGTTTAACCTGATTGAGTTTAGAACCGAAGAAAATATTCAAATTCACCGATTGCCAATATCGCCGCAGCGTTTGTTAGAGTTTGAGAAACATTTATTTATTGTATTTACAGGCATTAGACGTAAAGCTTCTGATGTTGTCGCTCAACAATTACAAAAAGTTGCAGATAACACCCAAACGCTTAAGTCTATGAGATATATGGTTGATCAAGGTTGGGATATTCTTATTTCAAACAGATCACTCTCAGAATTTGGTGAGCTTTTACATCAAGCATGGATGGCTAAGAGAAGCCTTGATGGATCGATCTCAAACACTGAAATTGACAAGATTTATCAAACTGGTAGAGATGCTGGTGCATTAGGTGGTAAGCTTCTAGGTGCAGGCGCAGGTGGCTTCATGTTGTTTTTTGCCCCTCCAGAGATACATCAAAATTTGCAAAAGATTTTTACTAATTATCAAATATTAAAGATAAATACTAATGCTCTTGGCTCGCAAATAATTTTTTCTTAGACTTTAATAATTCAGACTCAACTAACTTATGAAAGTTCTTATTGCAGATTTTGACTTGTTTTACAAGATTGGCGGTGGTCAAACTTTTTATAAAAACTTAATTAAAAAAAATCCGAACATAGATTTCTATTATTTTAGGATTTTGGAACAGACTTCAGACAGTCAACTCCCAAACGCACATCCAATTGATTTTCGGGAAAATTATCATATTTCTAGTTATTCGCAATTTAATGATTTAACACCACCACGGTGGATTTATAGAGCGTTTATTATGGCAAATAATATTGCCTTTTCAGTGGCGGGGCATACATTTGATGTCGTAGATTTTCCAGATTATGAACAATTCGGTACAATGCTTCGTCCTGCTTTCCAGTATCACAATGTAGATTGTGATAGATTTGTTCTTTCAATGCATGGGAATATCTCCACCTCTATACAGCTTAATTGGTTTAGCAATAACAAAGTAGATCAAACTTTGGTTTTGCAAGAAAAAATTCAGTACTGCGTAGCTGATATTCGATACAGCATGAGTAAAATACACATTGAAAAATGGGAAAAATCTACTGGATTGGGTTCTGTTTATTTAGATCCTTTTTCTATCATATCCCTACCCAAACCCCAATTAGCTAAATCATCATCAGATAAACCCAGTATCAGTTTTATTGGGCGAACAGAAAAACTCAAAGGACCAGATATCTTCATTGAGCTTGCTTCTTGGCTTCCTCGTTCTAAGTATAGCAAGGCAGTCATTATCGGCTCAGATTCTTTTGACGATCAAGGTATTGTCAGTTCTGGATTTTTTCTTCGTCAAATGATTAAAAATAGATCTCAGAGTGAAATCTGTGTATTGCCAGCTATGAGTCACGATGAACTCTCTCAAAATATTTTTTCTAATAAATCAATTGTAATTCTTCCATCTAAATATGACACGCTTAACTTAACAGCGATTGAATCCTTGTTTTCTGGATGTCCAACGTCTATTGGTACGGGGGCTGGAGTAGTCAAGTTGCTGAAAGAAACTTTTCCCCATATCCCTTTTAGTACAATTGATATCAACAATATTTATTCCTGCATTCCAGATATTTGTTCGCTTCTTGATAATTATGATGACTATCGTTATCAACTTGTAGAAGTATTATCCAAGGTTTCACCAGAATTAATAGACTCGCTAATAGAAGAAGTATATTCAGGTGAACCAGTTTATGATCAGTCTACACGTGGCAAAATGCATTACTGGTACTCCTTATTGATGGGAGTTCAAGACAGGAGAAAAATGAGATTTTCTCCTGTCTTCATAATAGCCAAGAAAAAGCTTCGCAAAGTTGCATCTAATCTAAAATTGGCGCTGCCTTTAAAGAAGACCAAGCTTTTTATAAAAAATCCAAAAGAATTTATAAGAAACAAAGTTTTACCTGAATTATTTAAAAACAACTATGCAGATTTTAGAATTCTTGACCAAGGTGTAAAATCATTATCACTTCTTAGTAAATACAGGAATATATTTCTTCTAGATGAAGGTAGTAGTAATGATCTGGAGAAAAAACTGAAGTTTTGCTGGGACTTAGCCAATGAGTATCGAGTTGATCGGGTGCGTATTTGGAGAGAGATTGCTAGATTAGAGAGCCTACGTGGAAATGATGTTTTTGCGGTTACTTACTATTTAAGAGGGATGAGAACCCTTGGAGTAGATCGTTTTGGAGATTTGGAAACAGTTATTCCGATATTAAATTCTAATGGATTCAACCGAGAATCTTTTGTAGCAGAAGCCATGTATGGCAAGTCTTCTTTAAGTACTGAGATGGCTAAAAATATCTTGGATAAAGCTTTAGTTGACAATAAAAACAATTCAAAATGGGAGTATGAATTTGTTGATGATCGCCGACAATCATCTGTTTACAAAGTGTCTATTATTGTTTCTCTTTACAATGCTGCCCTGAAACTTCCATTGTTTTTGCAAACTCTTCAATATCAGACCTTAGTTAAAGCTGGTGTAGTTGAGATAATCCTTATTGATAGTGGTTCTCCTGCCGATGAGTACGGCGCATTTGTCCAGACTGTAGCTTCTTTAGATATACCAATTATATTTGCTCGAAGTGCCAAACGCGAAACAATTCAGAGTGCTTGGAATCGAGGTATAGATCTTTCACGTTCTCCTTATTTGACTTTTTTGGGTGTAGATGAAACTATTCTGCCAGAATGTTTAGAAATTCTTGCTAATGAGCTAGATGCTGATCTAACCCTCGATTGGGTACAAGCAAATAGTTTAATGACAAATGTTGATAATCAAGGAATGTGGGTAAACGACATTATGACTTATGATAGGCGAGATTACAAACAGGATTTGGTTTACTTAGACACTTGTTATTTGTCTTGGGTAGGAGCGTTATATCGTCGTTCTATTCATGATCGATTTGGTTATTATGATGCATCATTTACTGCCGCTGGAGACACTGAGTTTAAGGGGCGCGTACTGCCGTTTATTAAAACTAAGACGATACCAAAAACACTAGGTATTTTTCGCAACTATCCAGAAGAAAGAACTACACAGCATCCTAGAGCGGAGATTGAGGATTTACGAGCTTGGTACTTACATAGAACTTTAGCTGGTGTTGAATATGCTTTCGCCAACAGAAATACTTTTGAAGCAGAAGATTTGTTTTATACTTGTTTGCGATATCGCAAGTCATTTTGTGGTCATTGGAGTACTGATATAGAATATGCCTATAATATTGGATGTTTTTTACATCAAAAACATCCAAATTCATTAGCCTTAAAATACTTGCCAAGTACTAAAAGATTACTTGATATTTATCGAAATTTAGATTCGATATCACGCCTTTCTAAAACCTCACCTAGCATTGAAGTTTTTCATGCAAGTAATGCGATTAAAGAAGTCGAGCAAGTGCATAAGGATATAAATACTCAAGATTTGGATCCTATGTACCAAATTTTCAATGATAATCGCCATGAGCAGCACTCGTCTCTGTGGTTTAGCGATATATGAAAAAAACTATAAATCCTTCTTGAATCAAGCTATTAGTTGACGTTCCAATTACAAATTTAAATTAATTAATATACATGTTAAAACTTTTTAAGAATTGGCTCAAAAAGAAACTCCGCAAAGCACTTGCCATCTCAGAACTAGAAGATTCAATCCAAAGGCTTCGCAATTCTATTTCTCACGAAAGTTCCCAGTCTCTTGGATCTGACAGCATAACATCATTGTTAGTAGATCTAATTAACAGTAGTAAAGCTGGTTCAGTGTTCACTTGTAAGATCAATAATATGGATCTACTAGCACCTGTAGAAATCTTACATCTATGCCCCCATTGTATTCATCCGCAACCAGATCAAAAATTAACTTATTTTGTTGAAACCCGCCAGTCGGATTGGTTATGTTCACATTTGAAATTATTCTACTCAAAAAGAATATTTAGGATATTTCCCTTAATCATCGTTTTTCTGGCTTTATCTACTTTTTTAAATTTTTTCAAAACCTTCTGTACTGTTCCTTGGGATGTTTTTATTTCAGACGCTTTGTCTATTTTAGGATCTTACTTAATTAATCATAAAAGCCATGGCATTTACTATAATGGAGCGATGTGGAGCTTGACTGTTGAGATGCAGTTCTATTTGATTTTTCCTGTGCTTTTGATTTTGTTTTACAAAATCCGCAATAACTCTCTAAAAGGCATAAATATAATACTGATATCCACTTATTTAGCGATCGCAGCCTTACTAAGAACAATAATTGCTTATAGTGACGTATTAAATTTCAAACTAACAGGATTTCTTTACCATATTGCACAGTGGAAATTTGATTTTCTAATTCTCGGGATCATGGTGTATTTCTTGAATTTAAATCTTCCAATTAATAGCAAAAAAGCCCTGAAATTAACCGCCTTTTTATTACTATTATTCCCTCTTATTCTTTCTTATCAATTAGGTGCTGGTTTGTCTTTAGCAACTCAAGAAAAACTTTTATACACCTTAGGCTATCTAGTGTTTGGGCTATGCTTTTTTGGTGTACTAAAAATCGCATCGCTTGATAAAGATTTATTTACGATACATCCATTTATAGATAGATTTGTTGAATATCTAGGGAGTCGCAGCTATAGCATTTATGTTCTTCACTTTCCCGCTCTAGTAATCGTCTGGATGATAATTAATCATTTTTTTTCGTCAATCTTTTACATAAATCCCATCTATTATGGGCTTGCTCAAGCCGTAATATTTATGTTAGTTGGCATTCCACTGGCAGAAATATCTTTTCGATACATTGAGCAGCCAGCGATTAGTATGGGAGAATTTATAATCAACAAGTATCAGATTGACAAAAAATGAGACTTATCAAAGATGTTGATGTTTACCGATGCTTAAAATCTAATTATATTGCTTCATAAACTATACTGAATGCCAAAACTAAATCATCTATGAAATGTCGTGTTTGTGATTCCATAAATTTAGAACTTGCTGTTGATCTTGGTTCCCAACCTTGGTGCAACCACTTTCTGAAGTCAGAAGAAATTGGTAAAGAACCTTTCTATCCTTTGCGCGTGCTTTACTGTCATGACTGTGCCACAACCCAGCTAGACTACACCGTAAAAAAAGAAATCATGTTTGGCGACCACACGTATCTATCTGGTGTCACCAAATCTCTAAGCGAACATTTCAAAACAGTCGCACAAGAAGTAGATACACGATTTTTACAAGATGCGCAATCTAAATCTTTTCTAGATATTGGTTCTAACGATGGTACTCAACTGCAACATTTTAAGGCTCTAGGCTATGACGTGCTTGGGGTGGAATCCTCAAAGACCACAGCAAAGATTGCAAACGACGCGGGTCTGACAACTTTAAATGAGTTTTTCAATCTTGATTTAGTCCAACGCCTTAATCGTAAATTTGATGTAATCAATGCGTCTGGCGTGTTTTTTCATCTCGAAGAACTTCATTCGGTAACTGCAGGAATTAGAAAAGCTTTAAGCGATGATGGCGTTTTTGTGGTTCAGTTTCTTTACATGAAGCGCATCGTCGAAAACCTAGCTTTCGATCAGATTTATCATGAACATTTACTTTATTACAATCTCAAAAATATTGAGGTGCTGCTAAATCGACATGGTCTAGCTATGTTTGATGCCTATCTTTCCCCGATTCATGGTGGCTCTATTGTTGGCTTTGTCACTCATCAAGGTACTCGTGAAGTTAGCGATCGCCTACAAACTTTACGTCAAGCAGAAACAGATGAGCACAGCAATGAATTTAGCACTTATGTGAAATTTGCTGAGCGGATCAAGCAAATGAAAGTGGAAAACCTTGCCTACTTAGAAAAAGCGAAACAACAAGGTAAGAAAATCTTTGGTTTTGGTGCACCAGTTAAAGGGAACACCATGCTAAATTACTTCGGGGTGGGCGCTCAGTATCTTGATTTCCTGGTAGAAAAAAATGAGCTACGCCGAAACTTATATTCTCCAGGGATGCATATACCCATCGTTATCGAAAAAGAGGTTTACGATCTACCAGATATTTACTATGTTCTCGCTTGGAATTTCAAGAAAGAAATCCTTGCTAACAATCAAGCCTTAATCGATCAAGGCGTTGAATTCTATTTTCCTGTCAATCCCAAAGAGACCTAAGACTATGGCTATGAAGTTATTGATTACTGGTGCTACAGGATTTTTGGGGACAGCGTTATGCTCGCGGCTTGAGGCTTTGGGGCATGAGGTGACACGGTTAAATTCTAAAAACTGTGACTTAATCCAATCAGGTTCGTTATTAAACTTTAACCAAATTAATTACGATCAAATCTACCATTTGGCAGCATGGACGCAAGCGGGTGACTTTTGTTTGTATCATCCTGGTGAACAATGGCTGATTAACCAGCAAATAAATACAAATGTTCTGACATGGTGGCAGCAATATCAACCACAAGCAAAATTAATTAGCATGGGTACTAGTTGTGCTTACGATCCCGACTTGCCATTGGCAGAGCAAAACTATCTGGCAGGAATACCTATAGATAGTCTTTTTACATATGCAATGACTAAACGGATGTTGTTTGCAGGGCATTTGGCATTACATAAGCAATATGGATTGAAGTATCTTTGTCTGGTTCCTTCAACCCTTTATGGGCCTAGCTATCATACTGATGGACGGCAAATGCACTTTATTTTTGATCTAATTCGCAAAATTATTCGTGCTAAGCTTTACGATGAGACCGTCGTCCTTTGGGGCGATGGTTATCAGTCTAGAGAGATTGTATTTATTGATGATTTTGTCAATATTGCAATTCAGTTAGCAAATAACTTTGACAATCAAATTATTAATATTGGTGCGGGCGAGGAATTCTCAATTCGACATTTTGCTGAACTGATCTGTAAAAATGTTGGTTACGACTTTAGCTCAGTCCAATTTGATACTGAACGTTATGTCGGTGCTAAATCTAAATGTTTAGAAGTTGAGAAACTTAGGCATTGTATACCAGATTTAAGTATGACTTCCCTAGAAGTAGGTCTAGCAAAAACAATTGATTGGTTTTGGGAAAAAAGAACAGAACTTTTGTCAGATTATAGTTGAGGAATAAATTTGAATTACTGGATCAAAAATAAACTCGAAAAATTTACAGAAGCCTTTACTGATGAGTACTGTAAGTCAATTGATGTAGTTGTTGATGTGATTGCTAGCTGTTTTCAAAATGGGAACACGTTATTTATTTGTGGCAATGGCGGCTCAGCATCAGATGCTCAACATATAGCGGCTGAGTTCATTGGTCGTTTTTTATTGGAGCGGAAAGGCTTGCCTGCGATCGCGTTAGTATCAAATCCTGCGGTACTTACAGCATGGTCTAACGATCATGAGTTTGAAACGGTCTTTTCCCGTCAACTAGAAGCATTGGGTAAACCTGGGGATATTTTATGGGTCATTTCTACCTCTGGTAAATCCAAAAATGTAGTTCTAGCTTTAGAAGCCGCTAAAAAGATAGGAATACAAACCATAGGAATGACAGGAAATAATGGGGGTATTTTACAATCCCTAACTGACTACAGTCTATTCGTTGAAGCAAATCATACTCCATTGGTTCAAGAGATTCACGTTATTACTTATCATCGTATTTGCGAACAAGTGGAGTTTAATTTATTTCCCAAAACATGAATTCCAAACAAAAAACGTCATCTATTCAATCAGAAAAAGCATTATTTCTAGATAGAGATGGTGTCATAGTTGATTATGTTCCTTACCTAAGTCAGCCTAATCAAGTCCAAATACCTCAAAAAGCTGGGGAAGCACTAAAAAAATGGCAAGATGCAGGCTATTTGCTAATTGTCATTACTAACCAGTCTGGTGTCGGGCGTGGTTATTTCTCTATGGATATGGTTGACTTGATTCATAAACATATTCGTAAAGAATATAGTGCGTTTGGGGTGCGGTTTGAAGAATTCTTCGTTTGTCCACACCTTCCCTCAATTCAATGTAAGTGTCGAAAACCTTCTCCTAGTATGCTTTTTCAAGCATCTCAAAAATACAATATTGATATTGATCGGTCTTTTTTTGTGGGAGATGCATCTAGTGATATCGAATGTGCTATTAGCGCTGGATGTAACCCCGTCCTTTTGCTTACTGGTAAAGGCTCATCTACATCAAGAATGTTATGTGATAATGACAGAAAACTAGTTTCTATATTTAATAGCCTATCAGAAACAATTGAACTTATTAAAAATTAAACTAATTATCAAAATATGAATAAAAATAATGAGAGTAATTTAACACCTATTCTAGTTTCAGTTGTTCCTGATTTAGTTGGTGGTCAAGGGCATGTTATTGATTATCATCAAGCAGTTGGTAAAGCCGCTAAATTAATTGGCTATAAACATTTAGTGGCAACTGCTCCCGATGAAATGATTAGCCATCTACCAGCTAATTGGAATGCTTGCCTTAATAGTAACAAACTTGAATGGGAAACCTCCACTATATTTAAGATTTTTAAAATAAAAAGTATTTATGACTGGGCAATCCGATTGGCAAAATACTTGCGTCAAGAGGTTATGCCAAATTCAGAATATGGAGTGGTTTTTTTAGAAAGATTCGTTCTCTCCCATCTATTAGCAGTCATATTAACTTTATTTTTTATACCTAGAAATAATTTGTCGGTTTTATTGCTTTACCGACGAGATATCCATAATCAGAAAAACCGCTTTGCCTATAAATTCTTAAATAATCTTATTAGATCTATGTTGCCTGCAAAGAATTTTCGATTAATTACTGATAGTGAACTTTTAAGTAAGTCACTATCTAACTATTTCTATATGCCAGTAGATATAGTGCCTATACCTCATACCGAGATTGTATGCGAGGAAGATATTTTTACAAAGCAAAGCAATGAAATACTATGCTGGTGGGTAGGTTCCCCTAGAGAGGAAAAAGGTCTAGATATTATTAAATCTTTTGCTTCAGCTGCTAGTGAAAATGCCGATCAAATATGCTTGTTAGTTGCCGAAAGTTCGCGAATATCGACAGTTTTGGGAGGTGTAAATGTAAAAACACTTCAAGATTGCCTTACGAGGACAGAATATTTAAAATGGCTAGTAGCTTGTGATGTTTGTCTGATGCCGTATAATTCCTTTGACTATCGAGAGAGAACATCTGGAATATTTGCTGAATGTGTAATTGCAGGGAAGATACCCGTAGTCTCAAGCAATACTTGGATGGCATTTGAACTATCCAAATATAAACTGGAAGAATTGATAATAGAATGGAGTAATCCTAATACTACTATGGAGCAAATAATAGGATTTACAAAGGACATAGGTATTAAAGAAAAGCTAAATGATATGCAAAAAGAATACAAAGAATTTCATAATTTGCAAGGATATGCAAATCAAATAAATAGGATACTTAAAAGTTAATTACGATATCAATGAATTATTTATAAGTTCTGCGAATTGGATTTTTGATTATTGTGATTATTATTGTGATTATATAGATGCTAAAAATTGCAATAGATGGAACATCAATGACCAGTCAGCCTAGTGGCATTGGTCTATACGCTAAAAACTTGATTTATGCTTTGTATAATTTACAAGATCAAGAGAGTTTTCTTATGAGTGTTGTCTATCAGCCAAGATTAAAAGAATGGTTGAGATTTAAAGCTAATGCACCAAAATTTTTAAATTTAGATACCAAAATATATAAGCTTCCCATTCCTGTTACTATTTCCAGTTTCCTTTCTAGATTTCCTAATCCGATTATTCCTTACTTTGAAAGTTCCTTTGGTTTCCCTGATATTCTGCATGGATTAGATCATGTAGTTTACCCTTGTTCTAAAAGTTTAAAAGTAATGACTATTCATGACTTAGCTTTTATAAAATACCCAGATTTTGTGAGTTCAATTACTAAAAACTATTCAGAACGTGTTAAGCATTGTATTGGTTGGACGGATTTAATAATAGCAGTTTCTGAAAGTTCTAAACAAGATATTATTAAATATCTAGATGTAAAACCCAAAAAAATATACGTTACACCGTTAGCTAGCCGTTATCGTAATAATTATTTAAATGATGAAGTTCTTGATATATTAAAAGAAAATATAGCCTATGACTTTACTAAACCTTACATACTATTTGTCGGTACATTTGAGCCTAGAAAAAATATTAATAATATTATTTATGCTTTTAACTTGCTTAAAAAAAAATATAAAATTGACCACCAGTTAGTATTAATTGGCAAAAAAGGTTGGAAGTACGAATCAATATTAAAAGATATTCAAAGTTCATCTTATACAAATGAAATATTTCATCTTGACTACTTAGCTGATGAATTAGTAGCGATTTTTTACTCAAGAGCAGATGTTTTTGTATATCCTTCTCATTATGAGGGGTTTGGTTTGCCTATATTAGAAGCGATGACTCTTGGTGCTCCAGTTATAACTTCTGATAATTCTTCAATACCAGAAGTTACTGGAAACGCGGCTATCCTTATTAATCCGAATGATTTTATGCAAATTGCTGAAGCCATACTAAAAGTAATTAGCGATCGCCAACTAAAGGAAAATTTAGTTAGTAGAGGTAAAGCTCAAGCCGATTTATTCTCTTGGGACAATACCGCAAAAGAAACGTTAAAAGCTTATAAAAGTATTATCTGATTCATGATTAACAAAGAGAATATTTCTTGCAATAAATTGATAGTTAACTTGTCAAATGTTCTATTTAAATCAACAGGGATAAGTAACTATACCAAAAATGTTTTTCCCTATCTAAAATCTATTGCACCTATTCTACTAAGTTCTGAAATTCACGCTGGATTTGAATCTTATTTAATTCCTGACAACTTAACTTCTGAGCAAGGGACAAAAGGACATTTTAATAGGTTGATTTGGACGCAATTTCAGTTGCCAAGAATTTATAGAAAATTAAAATCTAAACTTTTATTTTCACCAATTCCAGAAGCTCCGTTATTTTCTGATTGTTTTAGTGTGGTGATGGTGCATGATTTCATTCCCCTGCGTTTTCCCAAAAGATTTTCGCCTCTCACTCCCTATCATCTATATTATGTACCACAAGTTCTAAATCAATCAGAACATATTATTTGTAATTCTCAATCTACTGCTGAGGATATTGTTAAATTTTGTCATATTCCATCTAATAAGATTACTCCTATTCTTTTAGCTTATGATTCAAATCATTTTCGCCCTGTAATTGCTGAGGGATTTAATACTCGATTTCCATACTTTTTATATATTGGTAGACATGATCCTTATAAAAATATGAGTCGTCTAATTTCTGCATTTGCCAATGTGCCATCTCATCTCGAATGTCAACTTTGGTTGGCGGGCTCTTCGGATAATCGCTATACTCCAAGATTAAAAGAACAAATCCAAGAATTAGGTCTTACTAATCAGGTGAAATTTCTCGACTATGTGCCTTACGATGATTTGCCTAAAATTATTAGTGGTGCGATCGCTTTGGTTTTTCCATCGCTTTGGGAAGGTTTTGGATTGCCTGTACTTGAGGCAATGGCTTGCGGTACACCAGTGATTACCTCTAACCTGTCATCTTTACCAGAAGTGGCTGGAGATGCTGTGATTTTAATTGATCCTTATAAGGTGAATGAAATTACTGATGCGATGCAGGCGATCGCCAATGATTTAGGATTGAGATCTCAGCTCTCAGAGCTTGGACTAGCTAGAGCTAAGCAATTTAGCTGGGAGAAAACTGGACAAGCGACTGTAGAGGTTTTAATGAGATTTATGTAATATCTTCAGAACAATATTTCTAAACTGTTACTTCGGGGATATCGAAGATATTGCTAGGTATATTACTAGTCAACATATCGCCCCGATCGCAGCGATCGCGAAACTCACAGTAAACACACTCAGAACTATCAGATGCTAATTTTGGATAGTCTTGAGCTTGGGCGATCTGTCCCAGAATATGCTGTAATTTTTTTTCGGTTTGATCATTCTCTATCTGCGAATAAGAAATGATTACTGATTCGGCAGTATTGGCAAACCAATAGGTCATTGATAATTGCTCAGGTGCATAGTTAGTTGTTTTGGCTAACAGATATAAATAAAGGCGGGTTTGCCAATTGGTTTTTAATTTTTCAGCAGCGATCGCAACTTGATGGGTTTTCCAGTCGAGAATTTGCGCCTTGCGATCGCCCAAAATCAAAAAGTCGTAAATTGCAGTTAAGACAAAATACGCTTGACCATGATCGCCATTCTCACTATGATTCAGCGACATTTCGATTTGCATTTCTAATGTGCGTCGATGTTCACATAGGCGATCTCCTTTGATCATTTCTGGTGGCTGATGCTCAAACGCATCTATCCATGATCGTAACTTAGGATCACTACTCGCTAGTGACGACACATCTAGCCCTAGCTCTTTTTGCTGCATTAGCAAGTGAAAATTTGACCCTAACAGCAAATTTTTTTTGCGCTGCAAATCAGCTTCAGGTAAACTTAACTCCTCTAAAAAACTATATAGATATCTACGCCGACAAATTTCCCAGATATTGAGATGTCCTTGTGAAATTGAGGTAATTGGCGAAATAGCTGTCATTGCAGATTTGCGTTCTTGTAGTACCATATCGTCAAACGATCGCCATCATCCATGAATACACCCAGATGACTGCACCT
>Ga0315899_10001776_pt1 | contig 24380 bp, 23 predicted proteins | sample LakEriMetagenome_2_FD_203518 | JGI IMG/M metagenome (GOLD analysis project Ga0315899, IMG submission 203518) | Freshwater fungal communities from buoy surface, Lake Erie, Ohio, United States - Buoy 4 MA112 | ecosystem: Environmental > Aquatic > Freshwater > Lake | place: USA: Lake Erie, Ohio... | reverse complement strand
CCTGCGCTTGTTTTCCCCACGGTTTCAGAACCGCCGTTCCGTCCAGCGCCGAAGCCGCGTAAACCATGCCCCGACTTGAGCCTTGCCACGCGGTCGGCAGGTTAATAAAAGGTTGAGGCGGCGACAATCCGGAGCGTTCCCATGGCGAATAAGCCTCTTTCCGCGCGCCCGTCGCGCCCCATCCCCACGTTGAGGACCGCAGCCGTCCTCTTGGGCGGCCTTCTCGCCGCCTCCCCCGCCCTCGCCCAATCCCGCTGGAGCGCCCCGCGCACGGAGAAAACCTGGGTCGAGCGCAGCTGGACCGATCCGACGCGCCCGCGCACCGCCCGTCGCGGCGCCGACATGCGTCAGAACGTTCACATTCATGTCCACGCGCGCGGGAGCCGCTGGCGCGACCCGGCCCACGACGCCGCCCTCGTCAATGCGACGCTGCTGCGTCAGTCGGTCGCGATGAGCCGGGCGGCGGCGGGGCAAGGCTGCGAGAGCGTCGTCTCCGGCCGCACGGTCGATTGCACGGCGCGCGGCGGAACGCGCCTCATCGGCCTTGAGCCCGCGGATCGCGGTCCGCGTCGCTAGTCAGTCGAAGGGATAGACGCCCGGCTCCGGCGCATAAGCGTCCGTGAGGCCGCGGATGCCTGAACGCAGCATGGCCTCCCAGGAATCGCGCGTCGTCGCGCCGATGTGCGGCGAGCCGAAGAAATTCGGCACGTCGAGCAAAGGATGCCCGTTCGCCGGCTCGACGGCGAACACATCGAAGGCCGCGCCGGCGAGATGGCCGTAGAGCAGGCGCGCGCGCAGGGCCTCCTCGTCCACCATGCCGCCGCGCGCGCAATTGATGAGCACGGCGCCGGGCTTCATGCGGTCAAGCGCCGCCGCATCGTAAAGACCGCGCGTCGTGTCATTGAGGGAGAGGTGGATGCTCACGACGTCGGAGCGCGCCCACAATTCGTCCTGATCCACTTTCTCGACGCCGTACTCGCGATAGAAGTCGGAATAATCCACGCGGTCGCAGGCGAGAATCTTCACGCCATAGGGCTGAAGCAGTTTGACCACTTCCTTGCCGATATGGCCGCAGCCGTGCAGGCCCACCGTCTGGCCGCGCAGGTCCGCGCCGAAGCCGATGGGGCCTGTCCAGCCGCCCTTGCGCAGGATGGAGGAGAACATGTGGATGCGCCGCAGCGTGAACACCATGTAACAGACGGCGAGCTCGGAGACCGAGACCTTGTTGACGCCGGCGGCCCACCACATTTTCTTGCCGTGCTTTTTCAGGATCGCGGGGTCGATGTGATCGACGCCGGCCGAACACAAAGAGACGATCTTGAGATCCGGCAAGGCGGAGCAGACGCGATCCGTGAAGCGATCAAGCCCGATCAGCGCGGCGTCATAGCCGCGCAGGTAGTCGATGAGCTGATCCTCAGTGAGCTTCGCGCGATCGGTGCGGAATTTCACCTCAGGCCATGCGGCGGCGAATTCCGCCTTCAGCTCGGGATAGAAATCGAAATAGGGCGTGGTGACGGCGACGCGCATTCAAGTGGGTTCCAGATGGTTGGGAAAGGGCCCTCCCCCTGACGGAGGAAGGCCCTGTTGGCAAGAGCGTCGGCGGACGCCTGCGAGCGCCCTGCGCCCTATTGCTTCTCGATCTTGGCGAGGGCGATGTACTTGCCCCATGCGGTGAGCTCGCTGGCGAGCAGGGCGCGCAATTCGTCCGGCCCGCCGGTCCATGTCTCGGTGGCGAACTTGCCGAGGAAGGCTTTCGTCTCGGGATCGTCGTTGATCTGTTTGAACCAGCCCGCGAGCTTATCGACGATGGGCTGCGGCGTGCCGGCGGGCACGACCGCCCCCCACCAGGGCGTGAGATCAAAGCCCTTAAAGCCCTGCTCCTCCATGGTCGGCACATTGGGCATGGCCTCAAGCCGCGTGGTGGAGGTGACGGCGATGGGCCTCACGCGTCCACTCTGCGCCATGGAGGCGACCCACGTCGCGTCATAGGCGGCGAAGTCGAACTCGTCGGCGAGCAGGCCGCGCAAGGCGTCGGACACGTTGTTGTACTTGATCTGCTCGAGCTGGATGCCAGCCATTTCGCGATAGAGCTCCGCGGTGACGATGGCGGTGTTGGTGCTCGCGCCATAGCGCGCCTTGACGCCCTTCTGCTTGAGAAGCGCCGTCAGGTCCGCAATGGTCTTCACCGGGGAATCCGGCTTCACGATCACGACGAAAGGCACTTTCGCCAGCCGCGCCACGGGATCGAAATCCTTGATGGGATCGAAATTGATCTCCTTGAACAAATGCGGCGCTGAGGCGAGCGTGGCGTTGCCCGGCGTGATCAGGATCGTATAGCCGTCGGGCTTGGAGGCGGCGACGAACCGGGTCGCGATATTGCCCGCCGCGCCGACCTTGTTCTCGACGACCACGGGCTTGCCGGCGAGCTTCTGCAATTTGTCCGAATAATAGCGCACGACGATGTCGGCGCCTGAACCCGGCCCGAAATTGCAGATCGAGCGAATGGCGCGCGCCGGATAGTCCTGCGCCGACTGAGCTTGCGCCGCGCCTGCGCCGCAAGCGGCGAGAAGCGCGCCGGCGAGCGTGACGGCGAAGGCCCGGCGAGGGCGCGAGGGCGCAGCGCCCGCGCGATGGAAAAACGACTCATTCCGCAACATGCGTCCTCCCCTTTTTTCCGCCGCGGCTGAGGCCGCCGTCTGCGCGGCCGGCCGTCGCGGCGATGCTTGTCCCGCAATATTGCCCGGAAATCCGCGCGGCGCCAGCCTCCTACGGCTGCAGCGACGGGCCCCCGCCCACAGGGGCTCGACGCCGGCGGGCCGGATGGGGCATGGTGCGCCCCATGTACAGAGAGACCACCCACGACATCGAGATCATCGTCGAGCCGGAATTCCTCGCGGACAAATCCCGGCCGGAGGCCAGCCGCTGGTTCTGGGCCTATTCGATCACGGTGAAGAACCACAGCGGGCGCACCGTCCAGCTGATGCACCGCCATTGGCGCATCACCGACGCGACGGGCCGCGTGGAGGAGGTGAAGGGCGCCGGCGTGGTGGGCGAGCAGCCGATTCTGGCGCCGGGCGAGACGTTTTCCTATACGTCAGGCTGCCCGCTGCCGACGCCCTCGGGCATTATGGTGGGCGCCTATCGTTTCGTGGCTGACGACGGCGAGAGTTTCGACGTCAACATTCCCGCCTTCTCGCTCGACAGCCCGCAGGGCGCGCGCACACTCAATTGATGGATCGGGCGCCCGCCATGCCGCACCAGCCGCCCGCCAGCGCCTCCGCCTCCGCCGCCGGCCCGCTGGATGCGCGGGTCGCGCAGGCGGTGGAGATCCTCGCGCGGCTCGTCGCCTTCGACACGGAAAGCTCGAAGACGAACCTCCCGCTCGTCGATTTCGTCTGCGATCTCCTGCACGCCCATGAGACGCCTTTCGTCGTCGTGCCCAACGCCGCCGGCGACAAGGCGGCGATCTTCGCCACGATCGGCCCGATGATAGACGGCGGGATCGTTCTCTCGGGCCACACCGACGTCGTGCCCGTGACAGGACAGGCCTGGACGAGCGATCCCTTCACGCTGCGGCGCGAGGGCGACCGTCTTTATGGGCGCGGCGCGACCGACATGAAGGGTTTCGACGCCGTTTGCCTCGCCATGATCGAGGAGTTCAAACGCGCGCCGCTGAAAAAGCCGATCCACATTCTTCTCAGCTACGACGAAGAGACGACCTGCGCCGGACCGCTCGACACGATCGCGCGCTTCGGCCTCGACCTGCCGCGCCCGGCCGGCGTGATCGTGGGCGAGCCGACGCTGATGCAGGCCGCCGACGCGCACAAGAGCATCGCCACCTTCCGCACCACCGTGCGCGGGCTTGAGGCGCATTCCTCCAAGCCGCAACTGGGCGCAAGCGCCATCGAAGGCGCCATCGCGCTGATCCACGATCTCTACGCCTTCGCACAGGAACTCGCCGGCGGCGTCGGCGGACATGACCCGCGTTTCGACCCGCCGACCTCGACGCTGAACGTGGGCACGATCGAGGGCGGAACGGCGCGCAACATCCTGGCGCGCGAATGCTCCTTTCTCTGGGAGTTCCGCGGCCTGCCGGGCGCGCCGCAGGACCTCGCGCTCAAGAGGCTGGAGGCCCATGCGCGCGAGGCGGTGTTGCCGCGTCTGCGCCGCTTCGCGCCGCAGGCGAGCGTCGAGACCATCGTTGAGGTGGAGGTGCCGGGCCTTGGCGCGCAGGAGGTCTGCGCCGCGCGCACGCTCGCCCTTAAGCTCTTGCGGGCGAACCACACCATCGCCGTGCCCTACGCAACCGAGGCGGGACGCTTCCAGCAGGCGGGCCTGCCAGCCGTCATCTGCGGGCCGGGCTCCATCGATCAGGCCCACCAGCCCGACGAATATATCGAGACCGCGCAGCTCGCCGCCTGCGTCGGCCTGTTGCGCGATCTGGCGGCGGAACTCTCCTGAAGCGACATTCGAGGGATGCGCCGGGCCGTCCGCTCCCCTATATTGGACGCCATGAGCGACGCCCTTCGCCCCGCCCTCGACACGACCGATCCTGCGCCGCAACCCGGCGCGGAAGAGGCGCGCGCACGGACCGCCCGGCGCGCCCTCGCGGCGGGATTCGCGCTGATGTTCGCCGCCGCCGCCCTGATGTGGACGCAGTTCGGCCCGACGATGTTCGTCGATCTCGCGACCGCTGTCCTGAATTGTTTCTGAGCGCCCGAAAGGCCCGCCGTGCATCCCCGCCTGATCGTTCCCATCGTCTGCATCGTGCTTGGCGTCTTCATGCTGGGCGCCACCGCCTTCTTCACGCTGCGCGACAATTCCAAACTCACGCCGGTGACGACGGCCATCGGCGGGCCGTTCGCGCTCATCGACCATAATGGCAAGGCGATCACCCATCGCGACCTCGAAGGCGCGCCCACGCTGATCTTCTTCGGCTTCACCCATTGCCCGGACGTCTGCCCGACGACGCTGATGGAGATCAGCCAGGTGTTCGAGCAATTGGGCCCGCAGGCGAAGATCCGCGCGATGTTCGTCACCGTCGATCCAGAGCGCGACACGCCGGAATTGCTAAAGGACTATCTGTCGAATTTCGACACCCGCATCATCGGCGTCACCGGCCCGCGCGAAAACGTCGACGCGGCGCTGAAAGCCTGGCGCGTCTTCGCGCGCAGGACGAAGGGCGAAGGCGAATCCTATTCGGTCGATCACTCAAGCGTGGTCTATCTCATGGACCGGCAGGGGCGGTTCGCGACCGCCTTCAACCTGCAACAGCCCGCAGCGCAGGCCGCGCGCGCGCTGCGCCCCTATCTCTAGGCTTTCCTAGAAAAAGCCGATGGGGAAATGTTTGAGGTAAAGCTCCGCGTAGGTTCCCTGCTGGGAGAGACGCAGGAGCGCGAAATCCAGCGCGCGGCGCAAGGCGAGATTGCGCTGGCGCACAGCTATTCCAACGCCGTCTCCGAAGAATTCAGGCTCCAGAAAGTAGCCTTGCGCGAAGGCGCAGCAGCTGCGCGACTCTGCGCCGTTGAGCCACAGGGCGGCGGCCACGCCGTCGGCGAAGGCGAGCGGCGTCTCGCCTGCGCGCAGCGCCGCGAACAAAGCCGCCAGCGAGGGAAAGGGGACGCGCTCAACGCCGGGGAAATGCTTGCCGAGAAAAGCCGCATGGGCGCTGTCGGCGACGACGCCGACGCGGGCGCCGACCATCGCCTCCGGGCGCGCATCCACGCGGGCCGTCTCGCCGGCGCGGGCGAGAAAGCGGGCGGGCGTGCGGTAATAGGGCCGCGTGAAATCCACCCGCGCGCGCGCCGCCGGCGTGATCGCGATGGAGGCGATGGCCGCGTCAGCCTCGCCGGCCTCGATGGCGGGCAGGAGGCCCGCGAAGCGGCGCGCCTGTATCGTGCAGGGCACGCGCAATTCCTCGCAGATCGCGCGCGCCAGATCGACGTTGAACCCCATCAGGGCGCCGTCCGCGCCCTGAAAGCCGAAGGGGGGATATTCGTCGTCCGTGACGAAACGAATGAGCCGCAGGCCTGAAACATCGGGGCGTTCCAGACGCGACTGGGGGTCCCAGAAATGGGGAATGAAGGGCTCGTCGGCGCCGCTCGCGCCGTCCTGAGCGCGGGCAAGGCCGCCCGTCAGCGTCGAAAGAGCGAGCGCGAGCGCGGCGAAAACAAAGCGGGGCGATAAGCGCATGGCGGCGGGCGGGGATTCGGGATGGCGACACGTTCTCCAGCATACCGCAAAACAGGCGCGCGCGCAGTCGCGCTGAAGCGCGGCGGCGAACGACAGGGCAACCTTTTGGGCCGCCCGCGCGAGATTGACGCGGGCGCCCCCCCTTCCTAGTGTGCGGCACGCTTGACGTCGTGCGCCGCCTTGCGGCGCGCCTCGCCCGTTCCGCCACGACAGGCCAAAGGTTCTTTATGTCCGCCTCTTCTGGGTCGGCGCCGCCGTCCGCCGCTTCTCCTTCGCTTCTTGAGGCCGCCAACGCCTCCGCCGCCTGGCCTTTCGAGGAGGCGCGCAAGCTCCTCGCCCGCATGGCGCGCACGGGACGCAACGAGATCCTGTTCGAGACGGGCTATGGGCCCTCCGGCCTGCCCCATATCGGCACGTTCGGCGAAGTGGCGCGCACGAGCATGGTGCGCAAGGCGTTCGAGACGCTCACCGAAGGCAAGGTGAAGACGCGGCTCATCGCCTTCTCCGACGATATGGACGGCCTGCGCAAGGCGCCCGACAACGTGCCCAATCAGGACATGCTGAAGGCGCATCTCGGCAAGCCGCTCACGAAGATTCCCGATCCTTTCGGAAAGTTCGAGAGCTTCGCCCATCACAACAACGCGATGCTGCGCGACTTCCTCGACCGTTTCGGCTTCGAGTATGAATTCGCCTCCTCGACGGATTACTACACGTCCGGCCGGTTCGACGCCGCCCTCCTGCACATGCTGCGCAATTTCGACGCGGTTCAGAAAATCATGCTGCCCTCGTTGCGCGAAGAGCGCGCGGCGACTTATTCGCCCTTCCTGCCCATCCATCCCAAGACCGGAATCGTGATGCAGGTGGCGGCGGAAGAGATCCGCGCCGAAGCGGGCACGATCGTCTGGCGCGATCCCGACACGGGGGAGCGTTTCGAAACGCCCGTCACAGGCGGCCATTGCAAACTGCAATGGAAACCCGACTGGGCGATGCGCTGGCATGCGCTTCAGGTCGATTACGAAATGGCGGGCAAGGATCTGATCGATTCCGTCAAATTGTCAGCCAATATCGTGCGCGCGCTCGGCGGCGATCCGCCCGACGGCTTCAATTACGAATTGTTCCTCGACGAGAAGGGCCAGAAGATTTCGAAGTCGAAAGGCAACGGCCTGTCGATTGAAGAATGGCTGACCTACGCCAGCCCTGAATCTCTCTCGCTGTTCATGTTCCAGAAGCCGCGCGAAGCGAAGCGCCTGCATTTCGACGTCATTCCGCGCGCGGTCGACGAATATCTGCAATTCCTCGGCGGCTATGCCCGGCAGGACTGGAAGCAGCGGCTCGGCAATCCCGTCTGGCACATTCATGCGGGCGCGCCGCCGGCGCCGGAGACCTTGCAGGACGCGAGCGGCGCACAGCCGGCCGCCTCCGTGTCCTTCGCCATGCTACTCAATCTCACCGCCGTCGCCAACAGCGAAGACCCCGCGGTTCTGTGGGGCTTCCTGCGCCGCTATGCGCCGTCCGCCTCGCCACAGACCCATCCGCGCCTCGACCGGCTGGTGGGCTACGCGGTGGCGTACTTCCGCGATTTCGTGCGGCCGGCGAAGACCTATCGCCTGCCCGACGACATCGAGCGCGACGCGCTGCAGAAGCTCGACGCCATGCTCGCGGGCCTGCCTGCGGGCGCGAGCGGCGAAGAGATCCAGACCGCGCTCTATGACGTGGCGCGGCCGATCCCGCGCTATCAAGATCTGAAGGCGAAAGGCGCGACGCCTGAGCGCCCCGGCGTGTCGAACGACTGGTTCAACATGCTCTATCAGGTGCTGCTGGGCGAAGACCGCGGCCCGCGCTTCGGCTCCTTCGTCGCGCTCTATGGCGTGGCGGAGACGCGCGCGCTCATCGCCAAGGCGCTCTCCGGCGCGCTGAAAAGCGAGCACGAGGCGTTCCTGGCGTCGAAGGCGAAGTGAGCGGCGTGTTTTGATCTCCCCCATCGCCGCCACCGTCATTGCGGTCGCCACCTTCGCCGGCGCCTTCACCTCCGGTATTTTCGGCATGGTGGGCGGGCAGATCATCCTTGCGGTGCTCTTGTTCTATTTGCCGGTCAGCGCGGCGATGACCGTGTTCTCCGCGCTCATGTTCTCTTCCGGCGCCTGGCGCGCGATCCTGTGGCGTCAGCACATCGACTGGCGCATCACCTCGCGCTATGTGGCGGGCTCGATCGTCGCCTATGGCGTGATGCTGTTCATCAGTTTCGTGCCCCCAAAGCCGATGATCTATCTTGGTCTCGGACTGACGCCGCTGATCGGCGACCTTTTGCCCAAATCGCTCGCGCCCGACATCACGCGCCGCGGCATGGCGGCCTTCTGCGGATTCCTCATCATGGTTCTGCAGATCAGCGTCGGCGCCGCCGGCAATGTGCTCGACATGTTCTTTCAGGCGAGCAAGCTTGATCGACACACGATCGTGGCGACCAAGGCGATCACGCAATTGTTCTCGCAGGCCGCGCGTTTCGTCTATTTCGGCGCCATCGCGCTGGAGGCGGGCGACGTCATCTGGTGGCCCCTGCTCGCGGGCTATGTTCTGCTCACCTTCGCGGGCGGATCGGCGGCTGCGGGCGTGCTCAACCGCATGAGCGATTCCAATTTCCGCAAATGGACGAAGATGATCATCTACACGCTGAGCGTCGTCTATGTGGCGCGCGGCCTGTGGCTGCTCATCGTGGGAGAGTGAGCCCGCCTATTGCGTCGCCCAGACGACGCGCGCCATCCACGCAACGTCGTCGACGTCGAGCGTGCGGTCGGGATGGTCCGGATTGAGCGAACGCAGTTCGAGCGTGCGCGCGGTGCGGCGCTTCAGTTCCTTGGCGAGCACTTCTCCGTCGCGCGTCTTCACCACCACCCGGTCGCCGCGACGCACGGAGCTTGCGGGCGAGACGACGATCACGTCGCCGTCGCGATAGAGCGGCAGCATGGAATCGCCGGAGATTTCGAGCGCATAGGCGTTCTCATCCGTCACGGCGGGAAAGGCGATCTCCTCCCATCCCGCCCCGACGGGAAAGCCCGCGTCGTCGAAAAATCCGCCCGCGCCCGCCTGCGCCATGCCAATCAGGGGAATGCGCGGAGGCTGCCCCGCCTTCACTCCTGTGAGGCCGACGAAATCCGCAAGACTCGCCCCCGTCGCCTCGAGGACCTTCGCGATGGACTCCGTCGAAGGCCAGCGCAGGCGCCCGTCGGGGCCGAGGCGCTTGGAGCGGTTGAAGGTCGTCGCGTCGAGCCCCGCCTTGCGGGCAAGCGCCGAGGGGCTGAGCCCATGGCGGGCGGCGAGCGCGTCGATGGCGGTCCACACCTGATCGTGGGAGAGCATGGCGGCTCCGGCGAAAGGGGCGAGCGGGCGGGCTCGGGAATGTATTCCTGTGCATGGGTATCCCTTCCGCGCGCCCAGCGCAAGCCGGACCGTGGACAAGCGGGCGCTTTCGTTGCCGGGGGGGCGCGGCGCCTCTAAGGTCTGCGCGCATTGCGGGAGAGAATCTCTTGAGCCTCATCTACAAGATCGCCACCGCCGAAGAGTGGAGCGCCGCGCAGGCGGCGGGACGTTACGTCGGCGCGCCGGTCGATCTCGCCGACGGTTTCATTCATTTTTCAACGGCCGAACAGGCGCGCGAGACCGCGGCCAAACATTTCGCGGGACGCGACGGGCTGTTCCTGCTGGCGCTCGACGCCGCCCGGCTCGGCGACAAGCTCAAATGGGAGCCTTCACGCGGGGGGCAGCTGTTTCCCCACCTCTATCGGCCGTTCGAAACGGGCGAAGTGCTGTGGGCGAAGCCTTTGCCCATGCGAGCCGACGGCGGCCACGATTTCGAGGGGCTCTTGCCATGATGCGTTTTCTGGGCGCGCTCTCGCGCCCCTTCCTGTTCGCCATGGACCCGGAGGAGGCCCACGGCGCCACCATCAAGGCCTTGCGCCTCACGCCTCTGCCTGCGGCCGCTCCCGCGGATCCTCGGCTGGCGAGCCAGGCCTTCGGCCTCTCCTTTCCCAATCCCGTCGGCATGGCTGCGGGGTTCGACAAGGGCGCGGAGGTTCCCGGCGCGCTCCTGCGCATCGGCTTCGGCTTCGTGGAGATCGGCACGGTGACTCCCGCGCCGCAGCCGGGCAATCCGCGCCCGCGCCTGTTCCGGCTGGTGGAAGACGAGGCCGTGGTCAATCGTTTCGGCTTCAATAGCGAGGGGCATGATGTGGTGCATGAGCGCCTCGTCAAACGCGCGGGCCCCAAGGGCGTGATCGGCGTCAACGTCGGCGCCAACAAGGACGCCTTCGACCGCACGGCCGATTACGTCGCCGGCGTCTCGGCCTTCGCGGACGTGGCGAGCTATTTCACGATCAACATCTCCTCGCCCAATACGCCGGGCCTGCGCGACCTGCAGCACCGCAGCGCGCTCGACGAATTGCTGGCGCGCTGCGTGGACGCGCGCGACCGCAAGATCGAACGCTGCAGACGCAAGCCCCTGCTCGTGAAGATCGCGCCCGATCTCGCGGAAAGCGATCTCGACGACATCGTGGAGGTTTGCCGCGCCCGTCAGGTCGATGGCATGATCGTGTCGAACACCACCATCGCGCGCTCGCCGCTTCTCATCTCGCAACATGCGAAGGAAAGCGGCGGACTTTCCGGCAAGCCTTTGTTTCAGGCCGCCACGCGCGTTCTGGCGCAGACCTATCTGCGCGTGGAGGGCCAGTTCCCGCTGGTGGGCGTGGGCGGAATCCACGACGCGGAGACGGCCTTCGCGAAGATCGAAGCGGGCGCCGCGCTCATCCAGCTCTATTCGGCTCTCGTCTATGCGGGGCCCGGGCTCGTGGCCGACATCAACTCGGGCCTCGCCGCGCGGCTGGACGCCGAACGCCTGCCGAACCTCGCCGCCGTCACGGGCCGGCGGGCGCGGGACTGGGCGCAGGCCGGCGCGTGACCGGCGCCCTGCGCGTCAGCGTCGGTAATTCATCAGCCGCAACAAGAGCCAGATCGGCACGACGAAGATCGCGCCGGCGATGATGTAATCAACCACCGCGCGCACGGCGTCGAAGCCCATCATCCATGCGTGCCGGATGAGCTGCTCCACCCCGCGAAAGATTTCGCCCGGGCGAATGTCGAGCCACATCAGAAGCGCGCCGACGACGAGCGAAAACGCCAGCAGGCGCACCAGCACGGAGAGCGGCGAACCGCCGAGGAAGCGATCGAGCGCGGAGCCGCGGGGAGCGGCTGCGCCTTCGCGCGCGTCCGACGCGGAATGGCCAGCGCTCGCGCGCGAATCGCTCCAGCGCGCATCCTCCCAGCCGGAGGGGCGGGACTTGCCGGACTCTTCGGTCATGGCGTGACGATCTCCCAAAGTGGCGCTCACAAGCGCTCGCCGGGCGGCGGCTCCTCGCGCATCAGGCGCATCATGCGCCGCATGAAGCTTTCCATCCAGCCCATCGCGCGGTCCATCTCCTCCTGCGAGGGCAAGGCCTCCCGCAGGCGCGCGCCGGGCGAAGCCGCGCCCGCGGCGGCGAGCTTGGCGCGCAGGTCGGCGTTTTCACCGGCGAGGCGGTCGATCTCAGCCTGCAAGGCGGCGCGCTCGTCGGCGCCCGCGCGGCACTGAAGCGCTCCTTCAGCAAAGCGGCAATGGGAGAGAGCGCCCGTGCGCGTGTCGAGCCGCACAAAGCCGTCGCCCGCCGGCGTCATCGCATAGCGCCCGTCGCGCGACTCTTGACGCGCCTCTTCGCGCGTCCCTTGCGCGGGCGATGGCGCGGATGTCTGCGCCAGCGCCGGCGACGCTCCAAGCGCGACGAGGACACAAGCCGCGCGTGCGGCGGAATGGAAAGGAAATGGTCTCATGGATCCAGCCTCCTGCGCCCCGCCTTTATATGGGGACGCCGGCGGCCGGCGACAGGGGCGCGCGCGGACTCAAGAGCCCTGCGCGAGGTCCCCCTGCCATTGGCCAGCCTCAATCTTGGAGGCCGCGATCACCGCCTGCGTGCGGCTGTCGACGCCGAGCTTCTGAAGGATCGCGGAGACATGGGCCTTCACGGTCGCCTCCGAGACTGAAAGCTCATAGGCGATCTGCTTGTTGAGCAGTCCTTCCGAAAGCATCATCAGCACGCGCACCTGCTGGGGCGTGAGAGAGGCGAGACGACGCACGATGTCGGCTGTCTCCTTGTCGGCGGGGGCGGCGAGATCAACGTCGGGCGGCGTCCATGTGCGCCCGTCCAGAACGGCGCGAATGGCGGCGCGCATGTCCTCCACAGCCGTGGTTTTAGGAATATAGGCGGAGGCGCCGAAATCAATGCAGCGGCGCATGACCGCGCGATCCTCATTGCCTGAGACAACCGCGACGGCGATTTCAGGATGCTGGGCGCGCAGATACATCAGCCCCGAGAAGCCGCGCACGCCGGGCATGGACAGATCCAGCAGGACGAGATCGACGTCCGGCGCCTTCGCGAGCGCGCCGCTTAACTGGTCAAGGTCTCCGCATTCGACGATGGCGGCGCCCTGAACGGCCCCGGACACTGCTTCGCGCAACGCGCCCCGCACCAGCGGATGATCATCGGCGATCACGATTGTCGTTGATTGGCTCAAAACAATGCCCCCCTCGGCGCGTTCGACCGACTGGCCTTAGGCGAGGCTTGCCACGTCCGCGCATTTGCATTCTTGTCCCTTCCGGGGAGCAGCGCAAGAGAAGCCTGACCTCGCAACGCCGGACTTCGCCCGATGGAGAGCCATGTGAGCGTCCCCCAGCAGCCGTTCCGCACAAGAACCGCCGCAGCGCGCGACGACCGCAGGCGGATCGAAGGGCGGGTCGCCTTCGCCATGGCCGCGTTCGCCATGGCCATTGGACTTGTGGCGCTGGCGGACGCCGCAGGCGCGCCGGCGCGCATCGTCACTGCGCTGGGGCCCGTCGTGACGCTCGCCGGGCTCGCCGTCATCGGCGTGGTCATGCAGGCGATGCGCGTTTCCGCCTTTTACGCAGGCTCGCGGGCGGCTCCGGGGGCCTATGCGGGCCTCGCCGCCGCCGGGAGCGCCTGCGCGCTGACTCTGCCCTTCCTGCCGCCGCTCTCCGCCGGCCCGGTCGCCTCCGCCGGCGCGCTCGCCGCCGGCCTTGCGCTGGGCCTTCTCCTCGCCGGCTTTGCGGCGGGGCCGCTGCTGCGCAAGAGCGGCGCCTATTCCCTCGCCGATTTCGCCGCAGGGCGTTTCGGCGAAGGCCCCCTGCGAGTCTGCTGCGCCGCCGCCGCCGCGCTCGTCGCCGCGACGCTCGCGCTGGTCGGCCTTCAGGCCGGAGCGGAGGCGCTTGACCATCTGCTCGGACTCTCGCGGGGGGCGACGCTCGTCATCTGCGGATTCGTGACGCTGGCGATGACCGTGCCCGGCGGGCTTGCAGGAGCGACATGGAGCAGCGCCGCAGCGGCCGGCGTCTTCGCGCTGGGGGCGCTCGCCCCCATAGCGGCCGCGCTCGGCGCCAGCGAAAGCGCGCCCCTGCCGGGGCTCAACGGGGCCGCCTGGGATCAGGCGCTCGCGCGCATCGCAGGCTGGAGCGCGCAAGGCGCGGGCGCAGAAGGCGCGAGCAATCTGGAGCCGGCGCTCGCCCTTGCCCTCGCGCTTGGTCTTGCGAGCCTCGCCCCACTCCTCGCCCCCGCAATCGCCGTCACGGGCGCGCCGTCGGCGCGGCGCGCGGGCGCAAGCCTCATCCTGTGGTCGCTCGTGATCGCGATCGGCGTGGCGGGCGCGCTGGCGACGTCGACGCTGGCGCTGGACGAATTGCTGATCGGCCGGCGCCCGCAGGCCCTCGCTCCCTCGGCCTACGGCGCGAGCGCGCACGGACTCCTGACCCTGTGCGGCGCGACGCCAGCCACGCCGACCGCAGCGGCGCAAGCCTGCGCGGCGGCCGGCGCGCCCTCGGCGCTTGGCGCAGGCGACATATGGGCGAGCGGCTTCTATCTTCTCGCCGCCGCGCCTGAATTGCGCGGCATGAGCCCCGCCTTGTCCGGCCTTGTCGCCGCGGGAATCGTCGCGGTCTGCCTCGCGCTCGCCGCCGCCGGCGCGCAGGCTTTCGCCACCGCCCTCGCCCATGACATTCTGCTGCGGGCGCGCGGCTCGCGCGCGCTCACAAGCCGCAGGCTCGCCAGCGCCCGGCTCTGCCTTATCGCGCTCGTCGTGGCGGCGGTCGCGGTTTGCGCGGGCATGCGCCTTGAGGGGCGCACGCTCATCGTCTTCGCCAGCGCGCTGTCGGCTGCGACCCTCACGCCCCTGTTCATCCTCGCGCTGTGGGCGCGCGCGGCGCAGACGGACGCCTTGCGCGCGTTCGCCGCAGGCGCAGGCGGCTTTACGCTGATCACCGGCGCGGCGCTTGCCGCGCAGGCTGCGCCCATTCCCGCGCTGGGCGCGGGCGGCTTTGGGGGCTTCGTCTGCGCGCTTGTCGCGGGCTTCGCGTTCAGCTTCAAACGCACGAGCGAGGAAACGCGCGCGGGGCGCGCCTTCATCGCCGGCATGCTGCACGGAGAAGGCGACCTCCTCAACCGCGACGACGCAGCCTAAGGCGCCTCGACGATCTTGCGCGCGCCGATCAGCGCCTCGACGCTCTCGAGCCGGTCGGCGTCACGCGCGGGCTTGTCCCAGCGAATGCGCGAGATGCGCGGAAAGCGCATGGCGACGCCCGACTTGTGCCGCGTGGAGCGCTGCACGCCTTCAAAAGCCACTTCCAGAACGAGACCCGCAGCAAGCCCCGCCTCCACCTCGCGCACGGGACCAAAGCGATTGGTCGTGTGATCGCGCACCCATTTGTCGAGCTGTTTGAGCTCCGCGTCGGTGAATCCAAAATAGGCCTTGCCCACAGGCACAAGTTCGGTGCCCTGCGAGCCCTCACGCCAGACGCCGAACGTGAAATCTGAATAAAAGGATGAGCGTTTGCCGTGGCCGCGCTGCGCATACATGAGCACCGCGTCGAGCGTGAAAGGATCGCGCTTCCATTTCCACCACAGGCCGCGCGGACGGCCGGGCACATAAATGGAGTCGAGCCGTTTCAGCATGACGCCTTCGATGGCTTCCGGCTGCGCGTCGCCGGCGCCGCCAAGGCTCGCCGGATCACGCCGCGCGCGCGCCAGCGCCTCCCAATTCGCAAAGGGCACGAGCGGGGAGAGATCGAACCGGCGCGGCCGGCGCACAGCGAGGAATCGCTCAAGCCGCGCGCGCCGCTCGGCGAAATGCACGCCGCGCAAATCTTCGCCATCCAGCGCGAGCAGATCATACGCGCGCACATGGGCGGGGAAGGCCGCAATCAGTTTCGGGTCGGCCTTTTTCCGATTGAGGCGCTGCTGAAGGGCGGCGAAACTCTCGACCCGACCCTCGCGCATGACAAGCAATTCGCCATCGACCGTCGCTTCGCCAAACGCCTCGTCGCATAAAGCCTCAAGGACGTCGGGGAAGGCTGCGGACATATCTTCGCCCGTGCGCGAATAGAGCCGGGCGACGAGCCGTCCGTCCGCATCGCGGCCGGCCACGGCCTGCACGCGCACGCCGTCCCACTTCCATTCAGCCGCGTAATCGGCGGGATCGAGCGCGGCGAAATCGCTCTCCTCCAGCGCGTGGGCGAGCATGGCGGCGCGAAAGGGCGCAGGATCGGACGTGACGGGGCGCGGCCCGCGCCCTTCCACCCACGCAAACACATCGAGATAAGGGGCGCTGAGCCCCGGCCAGATCTCCTCGATCTCATCGGGCGCGACGTCGCCGAGGCTTGCGAGCGCCGTTTTGGCGAGACGCGCGGAGACGCCGATGCGCAAGCCGCCGGTGATGAGCTTCAAAAGCGCCCAGCGCCCTGTCTCGTCGAGCTGATCGAGCAGATCAGCGAGCGCCTGCGGCAAGCCGGCCTTGGGCGTCGACTCGAAAATCTCCACGATCTCTGCAAGGCCTGGCGGCGGCGCGTTGCGGCCAGCCGGCGCGCGCGCCGGCCACAGGAGCGCGACGGTCTCCGACAAGTCGCCGACATAATCGTAGCTCATGGCGAACAACGTCGCATCGACGCGCTGCGCGATGAGCTGGCGCACGAGGGCGGGCTTGGCGTGGCGAAACGACAAGGCGCCCGTAAGGGCGGCGAGCGCGAAACCGCGATCAGGATCCTCAACATGGCGAAAGTAATCAGCAAGGATGCGCAGCTTGCCATTGCGCCCGTGCTCAAAGGCGAGCCTGTCGAGAAGTTCCGCGAAACGGTTCATGCGGGCGTCCCTGCCGCCGGCGCTCCGGCGGCGGGCTCTTCGCCGCCCTCTTCGCTCTCCTCCTCGCCATAGCCCATGATGTGCAGCGGATGGGCCTCAAGGCCGATGGTCGAGGCCCAATGGGCGAGCGCATCGGCCTCGCCATGGGTGATCCACACCTGCGCGCAGCCTGTCTCGCAGATCGTCGCGCACAGGTCGTCCCAGTCCGCATGGTCGGAAACCACGAGCGGCAGCTCGACGCCGCGCTGGCGCGCGCGGGCGCGCACGCGCATCCAGCCCGAAGCAAAAGCGGCGACGGGATCTGGAAACTTACGCGACCAGACGTCCTGAATGCTGGAAGGCGGGCAAAGCACGATCTCGCCCGCGAGTTCGCTGCGCCTGGCCGCCGCGACCTTACGGACCTCGCCCAGCGGCGCGCCTTCAGCGAGATAAAAGTCCGTGATCTTCTCCAGCGCGCCATGCAGATGGATGGGCCGCTCCCAGCCGGCCTCGCGGATCAGCGCCATCATGCGTTGCGCCTTACCGAGGGAGTAGGCGCCCACCAGATGCGCGCGTTCTGGGAACAGACGCAGAGACGCCATGAGCTTTTCAACTTCGCGCCGCGCGTCAGGATGGCGAAACACCGGCAGGCCGAAGGTCGCCTCGCTGATGAACACGTCGCAGGGCACGACTTCAAACGGCGCGCAGGTGGGATCGCGGGCGCGCTTGTAATCGCCGGAGACGACGATGCGCTCGCGCGCGTCGGCCACGCGGATCTGCGCGGAACCGAGCACATGACCGGCGGGATGGAAGCTCACGTCCACGCCGCCGAGACGGATCGTTTCGCCATAAGCGGCGACTTGCCGCGCGCCGCAAAAATCCTCTCCGTACCGCAACGCCATGACGGCCAGCGTCTCGCGCGTGGCCAGAACGGCGCCATGCCCCCGGCGCGCGTGATCGGAATGGGCGTGAGTGATGAGCGCGCGCGGCACGGCGCGCACGGGATCGACGTGAAAATCGCCCGCCGCGCAGTAAAGGCCAGCGGGCGTGGGCTGAAGAAGATGCGGCGCCATGGGCCCAACATAGGCGAGCCCGCGCCAAAGCAAAGAGGCCTTGCGCCGCGCGCCGCCAGCGGGCAGAAGCGCGCGATGCATTCCTCCGGGGACATACTCGCCGACCGCCGCTTCGCCTGGGCGCAGGCCGCCGCCGCCGAGGGCGACCACGCCGGCGCGCGCGACCTGCTCGAACAGACGCTGGAGCGCGCGCCCGGCTGGGCCCCGGCCCTGCTCGCGCTGGGCGACAGCCTTGCGGCGCTGGGCGAGGATGAGCTGGCCGCGCGCGCGTGGACGCGCGCAGCGCACGCGGATCCCGGCGGCGTTCTGGGCGCGCAATTGCGCCTCGCCGCGCGCGGCCATGGACAGGCGCCTGAACGCGCGCCCGATGATTACGTGCGCGCACTGTTTGACGAATACGCCGACAGGTTCGACGCGCATCTCCTGGGCGCGCTCGCTTATCGCGGCCCGCAAATCCTGCGCGGGACGCTGGAGCAAGCGCGCGCGGCGCAGGGCGCGCCGATGCGCTTCGCCCGCGCGATGGATCTGGGATGCGGCACAGGCCTTATGGCGGCGGCCCTCGCCGATTGCGCCGACGCGATTCTCGGCGCCGACCTTTCCCCGCGCATGGTCGAGGCCGCGCGGCGCTCTGGCCTTTACGCCCGCGTCGATGTTTGCGACGTCGCGCAGGCGCTCGCCGCGCAGGAAGACGGCGCGCTCGACCTTGTGATCGCCGCCGACGTCTTCGTCTACCTGGGCGACCTCGCGCCTGTCTTTGAAGGCGCCGCGCGCGTTCTCGCCAAAGGCGGGCTCTTCGCCTTCACCGTGCAGGAGGGGCGCGACGCGCAGGACTGGGCGCTGGGCGCGGATCTGCGCTACGTCCATTCCGCCGCCTATCTGCGCCGGCTTGCGCAGTCGCACGGCCTTGCGGAGCTTGCGCTGACGCAGGCCTCGACCCGCAAGGACGCCGGCGCCGACGTGCCGGGTCTGGTCGCCGCCTTCGCCCGCGCCTAGATTGGACGCGTGACCCGCCGCGCCCAGCCAGAGCTTCCCGCCGCCTTCGCCGCATGGTTCGCCGCGCGCGGCTGGAGCCCGCGCGTCCATCAGCTTGCGCTCATCGCCCATGCGCAGCGGGGCGAAAGCGCGCTCCTCATCGCGCCCACGGGCGCTGGCAAGACCCTCGCGGGCTTTCTGCCGACGCTCATCGACCTTGCGCAAACGCCGCGTCGCGCGCGCAAAGGCGGCGTGCATACGCTCTATGTCTCGCCGCTCAAAGCGCTTGCGGTGGATGTGGCGCGCAATCTCGAGGCCCCCATACACGAGATGGGCCTTGGCGTACGCGTGGAGACCCGCACCGGCGACACGCCGGCAAGCCGCCGCCAGCGCCAGCGGCGCGATCCGCCCGACGTGCTGATGACGACGCCTGAACAGCTCGCGCTGCTCATGGGCGGCGCCGACGCCGGCGCCATGTTCGCCGGACTCAAACGCGTGGTGCTCGATGAACTGCACGCCATCGTGCAATCCAAACGCGGCGACCTTCTGGCGCTCTGCCTCGCGCGCTTGCGCCGCATTGCGCCGCAGGCGGTCTTCGTCGGCCTCTCGGCAACTGTGCGCGAGCCTGACGACCTGCGCCGCTGGCTCGTCGCGCAAGGCGAACGCGCCGCCATGGCCGCGCTGATCGAGACGCCGCCCGGCGCTCCCGCGCAGATCGGCATGCTCGACATCGAGGAGCGCCTGCCATGGTCGGGCCATGGCGCCGGCCATTCCATCGCCAATGTCTATGAGATGATCAAACGATCGAAGACCGCGCTCGTCTTCGTCAACACGCGGGCGCAGGCGGAGGCCGTCTTCCAGCAATTATGGGCGATCAACGACGATGCGCTGCCCATAGCCCTGCATCACGGCTCGCTCGACGCCAGCCAGCGCAGGCGCGTGGAGGAGGCGATGGCGCAGGGCCGTCTCAAGGGCGTGGTGTGCACGTCCACGCTCGATCTCGGCATCGACTGGGGCGACGTCGATCTCGTCATCAACATCGGGGCGCCGAAGGGCGCGAGCCGTCTCACCCAGCGCATCGGCCGCGCCAACCACCGGCTCGACGAACCATCCCACGCCATTCTCGTGCCCTCGAACAGGTTCGAGGTTCTTGAATGTCGCGCCGCAATCGAAGCCGCGCGCGCTGGCGCGCAGGATACGCCGGCCGCGCGCACAGGGGCGCTCGACGTCTTGTGCCAGCATATTCTCGGAATGGCCTGCGCCGAACCGTTCGATGCCGACGCGCTTTATGCGGAGGTCATCTCCTGCGCGCCCTATGGCGCGCTAGCCCGCTCTGATTTCGACGCAGCGCTCGATTTCGTCGCCACTGGCGGCTATGCGCTGGGCGCCTACGACCGCTTCGCCAAAATACGCCGCGACAAAACGGGCCTGTGGCGCGTCGCCAACGGCAAGGTCGCGCAGGCCTGGCGCATGAACGTCGGCACGATCGTGGAATCCGACATGCTGAAAGTGCGCCTCGTGCGCGCCCGCGCACATGGCGCCGCAGGTCGGCCCGCGGGCGTCGCCGCAAAGGCGGAAGGCGGACGCGGCGCGCTTTATTATCCGGCGAAACTCGCCGGCGAGGAGCGACGACCAGGCTACACTGGCCCGCTTGCGCGCGGCGGGCGCGTGCTGGGCCAGATCGAGGAATATTTCCTCGAGACGCTGTCGCCGGGCGATACGTTTCTGTTCGGCGGCGAAATTCTCGCGCTTGAAGGCATTGTCGAGAATGAGGCGCTCGTCTCGCGCGCCCATGCGCGCGATCCCAAGGCGCCCTCTTACGCCGGCGGCAAGTTTCCGCTCTCCACCTTCCTGGCCGAACGCGTGCGCAAGCTCATCAGCTCGCCGCGCCTGTGGAGCGGCCTGCCCGAACAGGTGCGCGACTGGCTCTCGCTTCAGAAAAAAGTTTCCCGATTGCCCGGCGCGCAGGGGCTTCTTGTCGAGACGTTTCCGCGCGGCGGGCGCTTCTTTCTCGTCGTCTATCCGTTTGAAGGCAGGCTCGCGCACCAGACGCTCGGCATGTTGCTGACGCGGCGCATGGAGCGCATGGGACTCAAGCCGCAGGGCTTCGTCGCCAGCGAATACGCGCTCGCCGTCTGGTCGCTTGAAGACGCCAGCTGCGTCGACATGGCGCGCCTGTTCGACGAAGACATGCTGGGCGACGATCTGGAGGAATGGCTTCAGGAATCGGCGTTGATGAAACGCACCTTCCGCTCCTGCGCCGTCATCGCCGGCCTGATCGAGCGCCGGTTTCCCGGCAAAGAGAAGACAAGCCGGCAGGTCACCATGTCCACCGATCTCATCTACGACGTTCTGCGCCGCCACCAACCCGACCATGTGCTGTTGCGCGCCGCGCGCGCCGACGCGGCGACGGGCCTCCTCGACGTGGCGCGGCTCGCCGACATGCTCACGCGCGTGCAGGGGAAGATCGTGCATGAGGCGCTGCGGCGGGCCTCGCCCCTCGCCGTGCCGCTGATGCTGGAGATCGGCCGCGAGCCGATCTATGGCGACGCGCAGGAGCAAATCCTCGCCGACGCCGCAGCCGATCTCGTGGAGGAGGTGATGGGCGCGGCGGCGAAGCCGCATGCGAAGAAAGGCGCCGCCGCATGAGCGCGCTTGCACGCGAGCCCTTGCGCGTGGGCGAACAAGCCTTCACGCCGGACGCCTCGGGCGCGCTCTATCACGAGGACGAGCGTCTGCTCATCGTCGCAGATCTGCATCTTGAGAAAGGCTCCGCCTACGCCGCGCGGCGCGTGCTGCTGCCGCCTTACGACACGGCCGCAACGCTCGCGCGGCTCGCTGCGGTCGCAGCGCGTTATCGTCCGCGCGCGGTTCTGGCGCTGGGCGATTCCTTTCATGACGACGCAGCCGACGAACGGATGGACGCGCGCGACCGCGACGCGCTGCGCGCCTTGCAATCGGGGCGCGACTGGATCTGGATCGCAGGCAATCACGATCCGAAGACGCCGGCGGCCTTCGCGGGCGCGCGCGCGGACGCCTTTAGGCTCGGCGACGTGACGTTGCGCCATGAGCCGGCGCAAGGCGGCGGGCCGCAGATCGCCGGCCATCTGCATCCTGCCGCGCGCGTGGCGACGGCGCGCGGGGGCGTACGGCGGCGCTGTTTCGTCAGCGACGGGCGCGCCTGCGTCATGCCCGCCTTCGGCGCCTATGCGGGCGGGCTCAACATATTGGACGAGGCCTTCGCGCCGGTCGTGTCGCGCGAGCGCGCCAGCGCCCATGTGCTGGGTCGCGATGCGGTTTATCGCGTGGCCTTTGCGGCTTGCAGGCCGGACTGACGCGGGTCAGTCGCGACGGAAGACGAGGCTCGCGAACCAGCCGATGAGCACGGCGATGAGCGCCGTGACGAGGCCATAGGCGAGCGCATGTTCGCGCGCCGCCTGCGCCACCCACTGCTCCGCCGCGGTCTTCACGACCGTGAACCCAAGCTGCGACCGCGCGACGAGGGCGCCGTCGGCGAACAGGCTCACATCCACGTCATAAGCGCCGATGGGAGCCACGCCCGGCAGATCGATCTGCGCCTGAAACACCTGCGGCGAGACGAAGCGCACCTGATCGGCGCTTTGCGAGAACAGGCCCTGTCGCGCGCGGATGCGCTGCAAGGCCTCGCGAAAACGCGGATCATTGGCGCCGGCGCGCAGGGCCGTTTGCGGCGGCACGAGCGGATCGACGCCGACGCGCAGGTCCTCGCGCACTTCCGCCTGCGCGATCTGCTCCAGAGGCCGGTTCGACAAAACCGATATGAACGAAGGAATGGCGATGTAATGGCGCGCGTCGAGATTGAGCCAGAGCGGGCCGAGGGCCTCCTTGTTGCGCACGGTGACGGCGCCACGCGGCCCGCGCACGCTCACCACGACATCCCAGCCATTGCGCGGGCGCACAGCGGCGCCGGGATCGATCACGCCGAAGACGGCGATGCGCGCGCCCGTGAAATTGGACAGAATGGGCACGCGGTCGGTCGAGAGCGTGGCGACGAGGCTTTGCGCGCTTGCGGCGTGGGGAGCTGCGCACGCAAGCGCAGCGAAAAGAGCGAGAACGCGCGGCGCAAGTCTCATCGCACCGTCTCCGTGCGCGTGACGGAGAAAGGCTCGCGCGGGGTGGAGAGCAGATCGCCTGCGAAGCGACCCGCGACGACGAGAATAAGCACGCCAAGCAGAAGGCGGAAATATTCGCCGCGCAGATTCGCGCCGGCGCGCGCGCCGAACTGCGCGCCGAACACGCCGCCCACCATGAGCAGAAGCGCGAGGAACACATCCACCGACTGGTTCGTCGCCGCATGGAAAACAGTAGCGGCGATCATGGTGAAGAGAATCTGGAACAGGCTCGTGCCCACCACAACGCGCGAGGGCACGCGGAACACATAGATGAGGGCGGGCACGAGAATGAATCCGCCGCCGATGCCAAGCACGGCGCCGGCGAAGCCGATCAGCGCGGCAACAGCCAGAACAGGAATGACGCTGACGTAAAGACCGGAACGCTGGAAGCGCATTTTCCAGGGCAGGCCTTCATACCAATGGTGACGGCCCGCAGCGCGGCGGCGGGGACCGGCGCCCTTGCGCACGGCCAAAGCCGCCTTGAGGCTTTCATAGGAAACGAGAGCGCCGACGAGTCCAAGCAAAACGACATAGGAGACGGCGATCACCGTCTCAAGCTGGCCGATCTTCTGCATGCGGTTGAAGAAGGCCACGCCCAGCGCCGTGCCGATGAGACCGCCGGCCAGAAGCACGCCGGCAAGGCGAAAGTCGATGCCGTCACGCCGCCAGTAGGAGAGCGCGCCGGTCATTGAGGAGGCGGCGATCTGCGGGCCCTGCGTGGCGACCGCCACCGCCGGCGGCACGCCCACAAAGATCAGCAGCGGCGTGAGCAGAAAGCCGCCGCCGATGCCGAACATGCCCGAGATGAAGCCGACAGCGACCCCCATTCCCAGAATGAGGAACATATCGACCGGCATTTCGGCGATGGGCAGATAAATTTCCACGCGGAACGCACCTCACACCCGACTGACGCGCCGCCCATGAAGCGCGCGCGGCCGGCCGGGTCAATCCTCTTTCGCGGCGAGAGCCTAGAGCGAGGAAACGCGCGGACGCGACGCGGGCGGGCGCGCGGGGCGCGCCGGCTCGGGCGAAAACTCCCAGCCGCCCGGCGGAGCGAGGGCCTCGTTGACCGTTTGGTCAGGCCTTTTGGCGGCGAAATTATCCACGAGAAGGCGCCCGCGACTGAGCTGGCGCGCATCGAGGCGCGCGGCGACGTCCGCGCGCTTGCGCGCGGCATCCTCGTCGCCCTGCGCGGCGGCGAGCGAGAACCACATGTAGGATTGAACGAGATCCTGCGCGACGCCGAGGCCGCGCGCGTTGAGGATCGCGAAATTATACTGGCTGTCGCGCACGCCGTGTTCAGCAGCGCTGCGGAACCATTGCGCCGCCGTCCCATAATCGGGCTTGCCGGCGGCGCCTTCCGCGATGAGCACGGCGAGATTGTGCATGGCGCGCACATGGCCGCGCTCGGCGGCGCGCTGATACCATTCCCGCGCCTTCTCAAGATCGCGCTCCACGCCGTTGCCTTTCTCGTACATGGCGCCGAGACGATATTGAGCGGGGGCGAATTCCTGCTGCGCCGCGCGTTCAAACCAGGCGGCGGCCTGCGCGAGGTCTTTCGTCACGCCGCGGCCGTCCGCATAGCGCGCGGCCATTTCAAACTGGGCGGCGGGCACACCGGTCGCGGCCGCGCTGCGCAGATCCTGCGGACGCGCGACAGGCTGACGCTTGTCGATGGAGGCGACCGTCGCCGGATCTGCGGGCGGTGCGAAAGTGGCGGCGACCTGCCCGAGGACCTGGGCGCCGGCGCGCGAGGATGCGGGCGGGGGCGTTTGCGTCTGCTGCGCCTGCGC